>Ga0190352_1000030_pt1 | contig 39568 bp, 54 predicted proteins | sample 4872131011_MG_FD_161682 | JGI IMG/M metagenome (GOLD analysis project Ga0190352, IMG submission 161682) | Hydrothermal vent microbial mat bacterial communities from Southern Trench, Guaymas Basin, Mexico - 4872-13-10-11_MG | ecosystem: Environmental > Aquatic > Marine > Hydrothermal vents >...
GCTCAGGGAGACACAGGAGCGCAGGGACCGCAGGGAGTATATCCCGCCTGCAGTTCGGCAGAAATCAACACAGGAACCGAGACAGCCAAAGCTGTAACGCCCGATGCATTGGCAGGGTCTAACGCTTTTACGAGGACTGTCCAGTGCGTAGTATTTGACTTTGGGACTGATGTAGCAACTGGAGACGGAAAGTTTTATTTCCATATTCCAGCATCTCTCAACGGGATGAATTTAGTTGCGGTTCACGCAGAAGTGATAACAGCTGGAACGACGGGAACAACTGATATCCAGATACGTAATGCAACTGATAGTGTTGATATGCTGTCAACAAAACTGACGATTGACAGCGGAGAAACAGGGTCAGATACAGCGGCAACCCAAGCGGTGATTGACACCGATTATGATGATGTGGCAACCAACGATTTAATCAGGATTGATGTTGACGCAGTTTCAAGCACAGCTCCTAAAGGTTTGATTGTTACAATGGAATTCAGGTTGCCTTAAAGATAATTATATGAAAATTCCAAAAATTTTATCTCAAAAAATAAAAGAAAAATACAACATTAGCCGAAATACTTTTATCTGCAAAGACAAAGGAAAGAAAGCCGAAGAAAGAGAGGTAGAAATTGGCGATATCCATTCGGATATTTTCCAGCCGCAAGTGAAGCTAAAGCAGTGGGAAAACGAGACAAACTTTTCCGCCCGATTGATTGATGATGAATTATTCCGAAGAAGCAGGAGAATTATCAGAAGAAGACCCAGAATTAGAACCGCAGGCGATAAAATTAAGTTCATTAAAGACAAACTGGAAGCTCATTTTTATGAAACGAAAACAGATAAGAAAACGGACGCCTTTGAATTTGAGGTTATCTTAAAAGAGAAGCCCAAGACAAACAAAGTCAGAATGTCTATCCGCACCAAAGGATTAAAGTTTTATTACCAACTACCTTTGAATGAAGAAAGGCACGACAAGAGAGTTGTTAAAAGCACTCCGACCGATTGCTATGACAAAGACGGAAAAGTCATTTGCCACCGCCCCGAAAATGTAGTCGGCTCTTACGCCGTTTATCACGAAAGCAAGCAAGGTGATTATTCTAAAATGGGAGGCAAGAATTACCGAGCAGGCAAGGCATTCCATATTTACAGACCCAAAATAACAGATGCTAACGGAAATTGGACTTGGGGAAAGTTAAACATAGATGAGAAAAAAGGAATTCTAACAATAGAAATTGACCAGAACTTCTTGGATAAGGCGGTTTATTCTGTGAAGATTGACCCGACTTTTGGGTATACGGCAGAGGGAGGAACTATTTATGGTATATATGATGATGATATGATTGGAGGTAGGTATTCTTTGTCCGAAAGTGGGGAGGCAACAAGCATATCTGGTTATGTTTATGGATATGGAAGCGGACAGGTTGGTAAATTTGGCATTTATGACAGTAATAGAAATTTTGAGGGAGGAACATACGAGTTTACTGCTGAATCTTATAGTAAGGCTTGGAAAACAGAAGATTTAACAAGCTCGGTAAATCTTGCTGCTGGAGATTACTATTTGATGATGTATATTAATGACTACATTGGATTATGTTATGACGATGCGTCAAATACTTGGGAAAGAGATAATGATGCTGGTACATATCCAACTTTTCCTAATAGTTTTTCTCCTGATGCTTCAGGAACAGACAACAAATTCTCCATCTACTGCACCTATACAGCAGGAGGGGGAGCGGCATTTACTCCAAAGGTAATGTTTTTCTGACTAAACTTGTTTATACTCCGTTAAACAAGTTTATACTCCGTCTAAACAAGTTTATACTCCGTCTATGATTTCAATTATTACCCCTTTTCATACAAAGGACACAAAATTTTTAAAGGAAGCATACGAAAGCGTAAAAGCCCAAACTTATAGGGATTGGCAATGGGTTTTAGTCCCAAATAATAAGGGGCTGACAGCTGACTTGCGAGAATTCAAAGACAAACGAATAAAAATAGCCCCTTATTATGAGCAGACTAATTCAATCGGCAAGATTAAAAACTTTGCCTTTAGGCAGGGAGACGGAGAATGGCTATTAGAATTGGATTCTGACGACATTTTAGAGCCGACAGCATTGGAAGAATTGTCAAAAGTCAAGGAAGATTTTGCTTATTCCAACACAGCGGAATTCAGGGAAGATCGGGATCGCCGACGCGGTTGGAGTAGCCCGAAATACAATTTAGCTTATGGCTGGAAATACAGGGAAGTAGAATTTAGAGGGCATAAATTGAACGAAGCAATCAGCTGGAAGCCGACGCCAGCCTCGGTTTCGCTCATATATTATGCTCCGAACCATTTTAGGGCTTGGCGGAAGGATTTTTACAACAGAATAGGCGGACACAACGAGAATTTTGAAATAGCCGATGACCACGAACTGCTGATACGGACATATTTGCAGGGAACGATGAAGCATATTGACAAGTGCCTTTACTTTTACCGCATACACCAAAATAATAACTGGCTGGAAAGGAACGCCAAAATTCAGGAGTTTACCCACCAGCTTTACTATAATAACATCCATAAGCTTTGCCAGAGATGGTGCGATTTGAATAATTTAAGGAAAATAGATTTAGGCGGAAGGTTTAACAAGCCAGAGGGATATGAAAGTGTTGACAGGAAGGATGCGGACATAATCTGCGATTTAAACAAAAAATGGCCGTTTAAGGACGGAGAAATAGGGCTGATAAGAGCCAATGACATTTTGGAGCATTTATCCGATAAACAGCACACTATGGAAGAAATCCACAGGGTTTTAGCTCCAAACGGGTATTTATTGTCAAGCACTCCGTCCGCTATGGGAGAAGGGGCATTTCAAGACCCAACGCACATATCCTACTGGGTCAGAAATTCATTTTACTATTACACAAGAAAAGAGCAGGCAAAATATATTGACAATACTAAAATAAGGTTTCAGGCAATGAAGCTGGAGAACTATTTTCCAAACAAATGGTGCAAGGATAATAATATTTTATACATAAGGGCGGATTTGATTAAAGTTTCAGATGAGAGGCTTCCAGGGCTTTTGGAAATTTAATATTTTTAATATTATGGAAAATAAAATTATAACTTTAACAATAAATTCCATTTTAGGCGGGCATTCCTCGCTTAAATATCTGACAGCGGAAAACCAATATCTGGACAGCATTGCCATTGACCCAGACTTCCCCATCAGCGAAACGGACAAAAAGCCTTCAGGGATGTTAAGGCCTGTGGCTTATGAGAAATTCAGCGGGGCGAATGTTGACGGAAACCCGATAGCGATAATTACCAATCCAAAGGATACCAAAGTTTATGCAGTATTGGACAACGGGGATATTATTTCATATACTTCAGCTTTAGGTTCGGAAACTTTAGTGGGAACGGTGGCTGGAGCAAACGCCGAGGGAGCTTGCTATTACAACAATTATATTTATATTTTCGGAACTGGAGCTGATAAGGACGATGTGAGCCGCTATGGACCATTGGACGGTTCGCCTTCGCTGGCTGACAATGTCTGGAAAGGGGCAACGCTTGGCTCGCAAACTGCATTGGGCGACACTACTTATCCGCCCATCAGAGGTTCTGGGAATTTGCCAAACCATTGGGGATTTGTCCATCAGGACAATAGATTATATTTTTGCGATTTCAAAGACGGAACAGGATATATCCACTTTATTAAAACCAAGAAGACAAGCGATGAAGGCGACACAAACGACGGTTCAACTTATAATGCTTTGGATTTGCCTTTCGGATTTATGCCAGTCTGCATAACTAACTGGGGGACTGATTTAGTTATCGGGGCGATACAGACTTCCAACAGCACCCTCTCGCAGGGCAAGGCGGCTTTATTCTTCTGGGATTGTTCCTCAAGCTCGTTTTACAGGATAGTTTATCTGCCCGAACCTGTAGTTTCTGCCCTTTTGAACAATAACGGAATTGTGTATATCTGGGCAGGGCGGTTTTCAACGGATGGCGGCTATAGTGTCAGGAAGTATATCGGAGGCGACACAATCAGCAGGGATGAAGACTCTCTGATATTTGGAGAAGGGCATCCGCCCTTGCAGGGAGCGGTTGACGGATTGGGAAGCAGGATAGTCTGGGGAAGCTGGATTACCACTCCAGAGCCAGCCGCTTGCGTCTGGAGATGCAACAGCTCGCTATTGTTCGCCCATAATGTTGCCAGAGCGACTGCCTCCGCCTCATCGTCTGACGGAGTGATTACAGCTTTGAAGTTTGCCGAGCAGGGAAGCAGTGCCTTGCCTAAAATGCTCCTTGGATGGAGAGACGGAACGCCAGCTTACGGGATTGACAAACTTTCAACGACTTACCAGACGCATTATTTCCGCAAGATGTTTAACATCGGCAGGAATTTTTCCATCAAAAAAATAAAGTTGTCTCTGGCAAAGGCGGTGGCGGCTAATATGACCATTACGCCGAAGATTTTAATTGACGATGAAAGCTCTTCAGAAACTCTGACAGCTATCAATAATACTAATTATCCAAATAAAAGGAAAGTTAAATTATATCCAGATGTTCAGGGAAAAAATAATTTCATTTTTGAGTTAAAGTGGAGCGGGACAGCTTTACTTCCCGTTCTTTTGCCAATAGACATTGATTTAGAAATTTATTAAAAATATGGCTTACGACGCAAACTATTACAAGCAAAAAAAGGACAAAGTTTTGCGGAAAATCCAGAGAAGCAAGGACATTTTTCTCCAGAGGCAAGTTGACGAGATGAACAGATTTTTGGCGGAGCAAAGGGAGCTCCAAAGCGACATTGCGGAGATTAACCAAGAGGAGCAAAAGAGCAAGACGGAGAATAAGAAAGAGGAAAGCAAGAAAAATGCCAAAAGAAATATATAATTTGCCTACCAGAAAAGAGAAATACTTGACCGAACAGGAAGTGCGGGCTATTGTTATTTCCTCAATGGAGAATTTTCAGGGGAATTTCAGGATTAAGAGCGGTTCGGTCAAAGCGGACGGGGGGACAATAGAAAGCGGTTCGGGAAACTCCATTTTAAAAGTTGATGGAACTAACGGGCTTTGGCTTGGAAATGCGGATTTCAGCTCCGCTCCCTTCAGGGTGTCCCTTGCTGGAGCTTTGGTGGCGACTTCCGCCGAAATTGAGGGAAAGATTACCGCCACAAGCGGAGAAATAGGCGGATGGGACATTGGAGCGACTACTCTGTCAGCGACAAGCATAACTCTTGACAGCGGAAACGAAAAAATAACGGTTGGAGCTTCCAACCCGATTACGATAGACGGGGCGAATAAAAAAATTGAGAGCGACAACTATGTCTCGGGCTACGCTGGTTCAGGTTTTTACATAGACGAGGACAAGGCGGAATTTGGCAACATCGCCTGCAGAGGACTTATCAGAACTTCGGTTTTCCAGAAGGATGTCATCTCGGCGATGGGCGGCAATTTTATGGTTTTGGACAGCGATGTGCTGGACGCTGATATGACCGCCGATGACGACAGCGATTTGACAACTAAAGGAACGACAACCTTTGCGACGGGCGATATTTTGAGGATTAAGGACGGAACGGATGACGAGTGGCTGGAAGTCACAGCGGTTAACGGGAATACCTACACGGTTACCCGAGACAAAGCTGGAGCTTACGGAGCTGACGACAACCCCGTTTGGAAAAAAGGAGCAACGGTTGTAAATTACGGGCAATCAGGGGACGGAGGAGTATATATGACCGCAAGCGAAAGCAACGCCCCTTATTTGTCCGTTTTCACGCATTCTGGAAGCCCTTGGACTGACCTGACTACAAGATTAAGAATAGGAAATTTAAACGGGTATTTGGGATATACAAGCGATAAATACGGAATAGGAATAGGCGACACCAACTATTATTTAAAATATGACCCGACAAACCATCTCCAAATTAAAGGCAATGTGGACATTATAGGCGGCGACGCTTACGACAAGCTGGAAGCCAACCTCCCGAGCGACGAGAACCTTGTCGGCTACTGGAGCTTTGACGAGGGCAAGGGAGACAAAGCCTACGACGGAAGCGGCAACGGGAACGATGGCACTTTAACAAATATGGCGGACGATGACTGGGTGGACGGAGTGGCTGGGAGTGCTTTAGATTTTGACGGGAGCAATGATTATGTGGAAGTGGCTGATAATGGTAGTTTGAATATTACTGGTAATATTACAATTTTAGCGTGGATAAAATTAGATACACTTGGCTCGGGACAACAACAATATATTGTCGGAAAAACTGAAACTGAATTAACATATGCTATATTTATTGAATCAGATGATACAGTAAGATGTATTTTACAGGGATTAAATGATACATATCCTTCAGGTTCACCAACAGCTATTACAGATACGAATTGGCATCAGGTTGCAATAAGTTATGACGGAGAATACATCAGAACATTTTTAGACGGAAAATTACAAATATCTGATGATTCTTCTGGAAATATCAATTCGTCAACGGACAAAATTTATATAGGTATTCGGAAATATTCAAATTCTTGCTATTTTAACGGCAAAATAGACGAAGTCCGCATCTACAACAAAGCCCTTACCGCCGCAGAAGTCTACGCCCTCTACAAAAACCCAGCTGGACAGCCGAGTTTGGCTGTGCCGATAGGAAGGCTTACCGCTGGGACAATCTACTCCAAGCAGATAACATTGGCGGTGGCTGACGGGACGGGCGACAGCTACATCGCTGGTGGAAACAATCTGGATTTAACTAACTGGAGAGGCGGAGACGCAAGCGGAGGGGCGGTTATTCTCGGGCTGGACGACAGCGACAGCAACAAGGGGAAGTTCTTTGCTGGAAACTACAGCACTTCCAAATATATGCAATTTGACGGAGAGGATGTAAAAGTCGGAGGCAGAATAACTGCTACCGCTGGCTCTGATATCCCTTTGGCTTATGTCACGGAAACTTTCACCGCCGCTGAAGATATTTCCCAATACGAGGGAGTTTATCTGGTTAGGGCGGATGCTTCGGCTGTTGACCCTTCTGATGACACCTATATTGACGAAAGCCAGCCAGATAATAGTTATTGTTCGGCTGGCTATGCATATGTGACCCACGGAACTAACAAAAGATATGCGCTCTTTAAATTTTCTTTGACTGGGCACGATAACGCAAGCAATTATAAAACTATTCTGAGGTTGAAAATTTATTCTGCCCCGACAAATACGATGACCTGTTATATTTATAAGGTAAATAGTGACTGGTCTGAGTCGTCCTGCCCTACTTGGAACAACCAGCCAACTTTTGATACATATCAAAAAGCATATTTTACTGTGCAGGCTTATTCTTACGACGATATAGATGTAGATGTTACGGAATTGTTCAGGCAGTGGAACGATGGCAATAATTACGGATTGGTCATTAAAGCCTCAACCGCGGTAGCTGATACGGTTGGCTTTAAGACATCCGAAAACGCAGACCCTTCACAATTGCTGATTTTTGACAATAATTCCTCAAATGTGGGGAAAATCAAAAAAGCGAAAGCTGACGATTCTCTGACTTGCACTTCCTTTGTTGGAGTAGCCGCCGAGGATATAAGCAATGGCTCTTCTGGCAAAGTTAGAACGCTGGGAAAGACAACCGCCAAAGGGAATATCGCAGACGCAGGGCTTCCCGCTTATGTTGCTCCTTCTGCCGCTGGAGAATTTAGGGGCGGTCTGACTTCGGTTGACGACTATGTGGTTAAGGTTGGAGTAGTCCGACAATCTGGAAATCCTACTGTTGAATTGGTTTTAAGCACTCCTGTTTTGTATTTCAGAAAATTTAATATCAGCTGTTCTTCTGCTGATGCTACCGAAGCCAATAATGTCAGAAAACAGATAATTTATGTTGGCTTCAAGCCGACTTTGATGAAATTTAAAACAAAGTCTGGTTTTGGGGGATATGTCTTTGAGGGCTTTTCTGAGTGCATCGGGGGGGAAGATAATGTTTCTCAAAGGTATGTGCGGTTGGATAATGGCGACCGTGGAAGCGGTTACATTTGGTATGTTGATGCAAATAATTATTGTAAAATAAAGGTTATAAACGACAATTATATTGTCTTGTATTGGAAAAATAGTACAGGGACAAGTTATATGGATATTGAAGCATGGGGATAATTTTTTAATAAATAACTAACAGGAAGCAAAAAAAATATGCCAAACTATTCAGATTTAATCAATGTAAACGGAGAAATCCGAACAAAGCAGGGAAGAAGGTTTAAAAACCCGACCGAATTAGCGGGCTATCTTGGAATTAAACCTCACCAGATTGACTGGGGAAAAATCGGGAAATCGGGAATACCGACACAATTAGATCCGAAAACTCCAAAGCCGACCCAAACCACCACCCCGACCCCTACAACGCCTATCGGAACCGCCGACGCGGTAAGACCCCCTACAGCGCCTCAGGCGGGAAGCTATGCCAACCTTGTGAACAAAGGTGGCACTATTTATGCAGGCGAGAGGGCATTCAAAACTCCGACCGAACTGGCAGGTTATTTGGGCATTCAGCCGCACCAGATTGACTGGGGAAAAATTCCTCCATACAAAGTGACTAAAATCCCTAAAACTCCGCTTGTAGAAACTCCCGAAATTCCCAAAGAGCAAGACCTTGCAGGGCTTGGCGAGAGATACGGAATACCTTTAGAGGAAGAAAAGCCATTAACCCCTATACAGAGCATTCAGCGTGTATTTGGGCCCGAATGGAAGCCAGCGCCCGCATTTACTCCAGAATTGCAGGCACAGGGAATTTACGGGGCAGTCAGGATTAAAGGCACTAACGATGTCTACACAATCGGACCAGGCGGCGGGCTTGAAACACCAGAGAGCTATCAGGCGAAATTCGGCACTTTGGAACAGCAGGGCATTGTCGGAGAAGTTTCAATGGAACAGGCGGCAAAGCTCGGGATTGTCATACCGTCTGACAAGCTATTGGAAGACCTCAAACCTGTTTCAATAGATGAGGAATTTGAAATAGGGATGACCCCCCAGCAAATGGCTGAAACGGCTAAAGGAATTAAAACCGAAGCCGAAGAAGCCGCTGGCGTCCAGACTTGGCGGGACAAACTTTTTGAGGCATATAATAATTTAGTTTCTAAACTGGAGGGAGCTTGGGAAGAATTTACCCAAGCGAGAGCTGAAAAAGCAAAAGAATTAAAGTTGGAAGAGAAATCAGAAGCAATTACCGAAGCCGAAACAACTTATAATAATGTCCTGTCCGCATACAACCAGACGCTTGAGAAAATAAAAAATGAGCCAATTCCGATGAACCTGATAATGGGACAGCAGGCAAGGGTCAGAACCCAGATGAGCATAGATTTAGCGCCTCTGGCAACAGCAATCCAAATAGCCCAAAATAACTATGACAGAGCTAAAGAGGTGCTGGATGAGTTTGCCGATGACTGGAAGCAGGGAATGGAGTGGAGCTTAACGGCGGCACAAACTAAAATAGATATGGTTTCCGGATTTTTATCAGAAGCCCAAAGGGAAGCAAAGGAAGAAGCCCAAATGAAACTTAACTTTTATATTGAAGATTACAACAGAAAACTTGAGACGCAGGAAGTTGTCAAAGGGCTGATGATATCCTACCCGCAAGCTGGAATAAGCATACAGGATAGTTTTGAAGATGCTTGGAGAAAACTTTTGCCCTATGCCAAAGATGAGAAAGAAATTAAAGACAGGTTAAGCCAGCTTGGCATTGAAAGCGCAGAGCTTGACATTGCTCTCCAAAAGAAAGCGTTGGCAAAGCCGTATTATAAGCCAACTGGCGGAGGAGGGAGAGCTGGAAGAAGACCAACTACTAAGGAAGAAGAAACTATAAAAATTCCAGCAGAAGTTGACCCGCAAATTGATGCATTAGCAAGAAGTTATTTACGAGGTGAAAGTTTAGGCAATCTTGGAAAAATGAGAGGAGCAGTTTTGGCAAGGGCAGAAGAACTTAAAAATGAGCCAGAATTTATTAAGGAAGAATTTGAAAATGATAAAGCTGAAGGTATGCCTTATGAAGATGCTATAATTTATTATGGAGATGATTTAGGGAAAGAATTTATTGATAATGCTTATAATATAGGAAAAGAGACTTCAGCTGGAGAAACAATAACTTCAAGAATAAAAAAGTTTGTTTCAAAATATCCTTCACCTATATCTTATGCTGCAAGTTGGTTTAAAAAAATGATTAAATAATGATTAAATAATTATGGGACGATGGAAAAAAGCACAAGAAGTTGAACAAGGAGCTTTGCGATTAGGACGATGGCAAAAAGCACAAGGGCTTAAAAAGTCTCCTGATGAATTTATGCAAGGTTCTATTGTTCAAAAAATATTTGACCCATTGCTTGCTGGACAATATGCAGTGGCTGGTTTAGGGCGCAAATTATTTGGATTAAAGGATGCTGGAATTAAAGCAGGAATTAAAAAGCGAGCCTCTTGGATTGATATTGCTCACGAAAAATATCCATACAAACCGACTGAAGATTGGAAATTTAACTTTTTACAAGAATTGAAAAGAAATTTGCCTGGAACTGTTGCTGATATTGTTTTAGATCCTTTGTGGATAGCACCTCCAGCTAAAATAGCAAAAATGCTTGGTATTACAAAAGGTATAAAATGGGCTGGCAGGACAAAAGCAATTAAGCCAATAAAAGAAACAGCAGGCAAGATGTTTGTTTATCGTTATGGACAACCAAAGGAATATGCTCAAATAGCAGAAGAGACAATTAAGCGAATTACAGAAGGCGGGGAAACAGCTTTAGACATTGCCCGACCGATTGGAAAATTATCAGCGGCAAAACAGCGAAAGGTTGCCGAAGTTATTAAAGGCGGAATTACAACGGATAAGGAAATTAAGGCATTAGCTGAACCAGTAATTGAGACATTTAAAAAACTTGGAAAAGAAGCGGTTGAAGCGGGACTGCTTGATGAACGAACTTTTGCTAAAAACTTTGGCAAGTATATGCCACGATTATATCGGACAAAAGAGATGCCAGAGGGAGCAATTAAATTTTTCGGGGATAAAAAGCCAATAAGAATTGATTTATCAAGATTTAAAAAACGCAAAGATATTCCAGAAGATATAAGGGATGCATTAGGAGAAATCAAGGAAGCTGGTTATCCTTCTGCGAAAGGCATTGCTCAATTATCGCAAGCGATTGAGCGTGCAAAATTTTTCAATACTGTTGCAAAAAAATACGCTTCCAAAATTGCCAAAGAGGGATTTGAAAAATTGCCAGAAACAAAAACACTCGGAGAATTATCAAATAAATATGTGCCGAGAGCCATATTTGATGATATTCAAACAATGATTAGGCGAGCTGGAAAAGGTGAAGAAATTTACCGCAAAGGTTTAGGATTATGGAAATTTGGAAAAGTTATTGCTAATCCCGCAACTCACGGACGAAATATGATGAGCAATGTTATTTTAGCTGATATGGGCGGACTTTCACCGATTAGAGTAGATATTTACGGGCAAGCATTGAAAGAATTAAAAACCAAAGGCAAATATTATAAGGAATTAAAGAAAGTAAGTAATATTTTAAGTGAGACATTTTATTCAAGAGAAATAGGAGATTTGCTTGATGCTTTTCAAAAAACAAAGGGAACTAATATAATCCAAAAAAGTTTAGGAATGGTTAAACGACTAATGAAAAAAAGCGGGGATTTATATCAAGCAGAGGAACAATGGAGCAAAATGGCATTATATATTGCTAAAAGAAAAAAAGGATTATCACCCGAAAAAGCCGCTAAAGAGGCAGAAAAATGGTTGTTTGATTATTCTAAAGTTCCACCGTTAATTGAACATTTAAGAGGAACACGGGGCGTTTCTATTTTTGCTGGAGCTTACCCATTTTTAACTTTTTCTTATAAAGCAATTCCAAGAATGACAGAAATAGCTTTAACAAAAACTCCTCGTCTTACAAAGTGGATGAAAATAAAACGAGGAGTGGAGGCAATGTCATCAAAAGAAGAAAGAGAGAGAGAAAAAGCGGTATTGCCCAAGTATATGAGAGAAGGAATGTATATGAAAATTCCTTTTAAGGATAAATATGGCAGAAGTCAGTATTTGGATTTAAATTATATTTTGCCGTGGGGGGATATTGGAGAAGTTGGACATACTCTTTATCCTTCTAATCCAGTTTGGGGATTGATTGCCGACATTAAAAGAAATAAGAGCGCTTTTACTCAACGAGAAATTTGGAAGCCTGGTTCAACAAAAGAAGAAATGTCTCAAGCAATTGTTGATTATGTAGGAAAAGCAATGTTGCCTCCTTTATTGTTTGGGTATTCTTGGGATAAATTTTGGAGTATGGTTAAAAGAACGCCTGATTGGCAGGGTAGAGTTCGTAGTTTTTGGGCAACAATGGCTGATATTATGATTGGATTAAAAACAAGACCGATTGATATTGAAGAAGAAAGAAAATGGAGAGAATTTGAAAGAGAACAAGATATTAGAGATATTCAAGCAAGAATACGCTCTACATTAAGGCGGACTGATATTGCTGAAGAAGAGAAAAAGAGAATTGAAGCCGACTATCAAAAAAAGCTGGAAGAATTAGGAGGTAAAGTTCCTTATGTTCCAACTTTTATTAAAGAGAAAAAAAAGAGATGGCGTAAAAGTTCACGGCTTTGACCAATATTCCTCCCAAGCATTCCATAAACAACCAAGACCAATTAACATAAGAGGCAAACCAATCAAACCACTTGCGAATTGCCCCAACTTTTCTTCCATATCAGGAGTTAGAAATAAAATACTAAGAATAACAATTCCAACTATAGTTTGAAAATAATATATCCAGTTTTCTTTCATAATTTTAAATTAAATAAATTAAATTACGCTCCAAGCATTCCAGCAATAAATACTGCGATAAAGCCATAAATTACTATCATAGCTAAAATATCATTCTCCTCATCGTATTTTTTCAACTCATACAAGAATTGTTTGATTGTTTCTTTCATAATTTATATATTATTTTATATTTTTTTCCATTGTTGGACTTCTTTTAAAGAGGAGGAAGGTTGCGAAAAATAAATTTTTCGCACAATGACCACCTTTCAATTTCTCTTTAAAAGTAAGTCAAACGATTTATTTATTGTCCTCTTGTCCAGCAAATCGGACAAATTGTTCACGGATAACCGTGTAAGTGCCCATCGGTTAAAACCGACGGAGAGAGCCGATTAAAATCTCCAACATTGTTCGGGACTTAAACCTGCGCTCTCATTCCTCTGGTTGACCTTGAGATAAATACATATCTCACCATCTAACTGGACCCTCAAAAGTAAAAAGTAAAAGAAGTCCTCAAGAAAACTTTTTACTACCGCACAGCACTGCATTGCGTAGGTAGCTCTCCCTGCTTTTACGGAGTCCTACTCCTGTAGGTCAATTCATTCGCAGGGTAAAAAACTAAAACAGGACCCCCGTTCGGAAAAGTCCTGTTAGAAAGATGTATAAAATCTTTTAAAAGATTCCGAACGGGTAATTGTATCTACATTTTATCAAAATTCAAAATCTTGTCAAGAGGTAAACTGTGGATAACTTAAAACTATGAAAAACGAAGTCAATGAAAAACAGAATATCGCTATTGCCGAACTTAAAACAGAAGTCAAAAATTTGAAAGAAAACTTAAACAAGTTTATGAGCAATGACTTTCACGAGTTGAAAGATGATGTTAAAAAGATAGACGACAAAATTCTATACGGATTTTTGGCTATGATAGCGGCTACTCTCATTCTGCAAATTATATTAAAGTTTTTAAAGTAAAAGGAGGTGAACAAAAAAAATGAAAACAATACTGGAAGGTGTAGAATTTCTAAGAAAGGAAGGATATGTAGGATACTGGAACGGAAAGTTTTGGAAAGCCGAAGAATTGGAAAAAGAAAATGAGGAATGAAGAAAGAGTATTGAGGAAAGAGTTAGGCGAAATAGAAGCCCAGATAGAACTTTTAAAGCAGAGAAAAATACAAATAGAAACAAGATTGGCAATGATAAGGCAGAATGAAATGATTAAGAGAAGACAGGAAAGAGGATGGTAAAAATGAAGGACGAAGAATTGATGAAATTATTGCAGAGAGCGAATGTGCACTTTCAGAACATTACGACCGAACTTTGGCAACTTGGCAAGATACTTGATGAGATTAGAGAGAGAAATGGATGAATACGAACACTATATGGAATTGAAAGAGAAACTGATAAAGCAACTAACTTTTGAAGAAAATTAAAAAAATTGTGAGAGAGTTTTTCATTTTTCTCTCTCCCCCTTTTTCTTACGAAAATATTATCATCTCTTTTATGAAAACAGAACAAATCAACCAAAAATGGGACGAGATTAAGCAGGAGCAGAAATGTGCTTGGATTGTTGGATTTTTTCTCGGAGCTACAATTTTTGGGATATTTGGATTTATATTAGGAAGCCTATAGGAGGTGAATAAAAAAAATGGATGAAGAAGTGGATGATTGGATAGATGAGAAGCGTTTGGAATTCTTGAGAGAAATAAGGAACTACCATCCGACAGAGTGCAATCTGATAGCTTGGGGCTATGACGAAACACAAGGAATTTTGGCTATCCATTTGGTAGACACCAGAAGCAGAAGGAGATATTTCATTACGTTTGAGCACAGCGAGAGAGACCGATTGCGGGGATTGCGAAAGAAGATAGACGAGTTTTTGCAGGGAGGTATGAACGAAGGCTATGTCTAAGAAATCGCCTTCACGATATCCGAGAGAAACGCCAGAGCAGAGGAAGTGGATACTTAGGAGAGACAATTCTGAATGCCAGTTTATCAACTTAGACACGGGAGAGAAGTGCAGAAGCAAGAGCCACATTGAAGTGCATCACATTTCGCCAGTTATTTTCAGTTATGAATTCTTGAAATGGACGCCAGAACAGGTGAATGACCCAGAGAACTTAATCTGCCTTTGTAGAAACCATCATCAGCGGAATATCCACCCAGATTTCGGCATTATAGCCAAGAAGCAATACAGGTATACGAAGAACACCTATAATTTAGCCGCAAAGAGACACAAGGTTTTAGCGAAAAAAGGAGTGCCCTATTGGCAGCCCCAGTGGGACGAGATATTAAGAATGACAGCGAGAATAAGAACCTTTAGATACAAGAGAGCTCATCCAGACGACCCTTATCCAGAACGGTAAAAAAATAAAAAATAAACAACGAGGAGTTTTCCATTTTTTACTCCTCCCCTCTTTTCTAAAATGAAGAAAATAAATTTTACAAAAGAAGAAATTATAGAAATGCTGCGGATTTTATGGCGAGGCATATCCAAAATGCCTACTAAAACTCAGAAAAATAAAATTTGGAAAAAGATTGAAAACAAGCTAACAAAGGAATTATATGACGTTTCCACTAAAACAAAAAAAGATTTGCGGTTATAAATACCAGCAATGGACTTGGTATGGAGTTAAACATCGGGGAGTAGATTACTGTGCTAACAGAAGTCTGTTGTATGCTCCATCGGATGGAAAGATTATAAGGCAATTTTACGGATATCAAGGGGGCAGATGGTTGTATTTCTGGACTGATACGGGCTATTTGTTTAAATTTGCCCATTTAAGCGAGTTTTTCCATAAAGTAGGGGATTATATCAAAGAGGGTCAAAAACTCGCCAGAACGGGCAATACAGGGGCTCTGACGACCTCTCCGCACTTACATATGGAGATATGGAAGGAGAAAGAACAAAAAAATCAAATTAATCCTGAGGAATTTTTTAAAACAAGTTTAAACTTTGTCAAAGATATGAGAATAAACCGAGAACAATTAGAAAAAATCTATCAGCTGGCTTTCAAGCGGAATTTAGACTATGAAGCCCAGGGATATGTGGGCAGAGACCTTGACTTTGTGCTGGACGAACTGCTAAAATCTAAAGAGAACATCTACTACACGAGATTGTTCAAGGCCGCCAAAGCCATAGAGAAGGAGCTTCCTTAGGCCATTAGTTCAGAGGTAGAGCGCGACTCTTATAAAGTCGATGTCCCTGGTTCGAGTCCAGGATGGCCTACTGCTTATCTTGATTTCTACTTCTGTAGATGAGAGGGGGTGAACACGATGAATATTATTGAAATCTTAAAAGGCAGAAAGACTTATATTGTTGGTATTCTGATGGTTATTTTAGGGTTGCTTAATGGCGACAACCAGATGGTTCTGGAGGGTTTAGGTTTGATTACTTTGCGCGCTGGAGTGGCGAAACTTGAGAAATAATATTATTTAAAAAAATCAGCTGGCTACAAATCACCTCCTTTCGGACGGATGCCTGCTGGACTAACATCCAGTTTGGGCTGACGTCCTTTCGCCAGCTGGTTTTTTTATTTGACGAAGTTCAAACTTGTTTTGACGAAGTTCAAACTTGTTTGGAGTTATCCACTTGACAAAGTTTTTAAAAGTGATAAAATGAGAATGAAATGTGAATAACTCATAATACTATGAAAAGGGAAATACAATTAATTCGCAACACAATTTTAGCCGAAGCTTGGGAAACTCATAAAGCGGAATGGGAAATGGACAAGATAGCCTCCGCTATGGGAATGAACCTTAAAACCGCCTACCGAGTTATTAAGAATTACAAGGAAAAAGAATTTTACAAACATTTACGAGAGAGGAGGTGAAAAATTATGACAAAATCAGATTTTCTAAAATTCATTTGGAAATATAGAATGAAACTTTTAGCTGAAGATAATAGACTTACGAAAGAAGGAAGAAAACTTCGGGCTAAAAGCGATGAACTTCGGGAGAGAGTTAACAAACTTTGGTGGGAAACAGGTAGCAGCAGATTTCACGCCAAGGGCAATAAACTCTTGGCTGAAAGCAATAAACTTCAAGCTGAAGGCGATGAACTTCTGGATCAAGGCAGTAAACTTCGGGCTGAAGGCGATAAGCTCTGGGCTGAAGCTATCTTAGAAGTTTATGGAGATATTAAAATGGAGTGGAAAAATTGGAATGACGAGAAAGAAAGTTATGAATGCCATTTAGAGAATGGCGAAGTTTTTAAACCATAACGAAAGGAGGTGATAAATTATGACAAAATCCAAACAGGATTTCTACGGGAAAGTATTGGTAAGAGATTACGAGGAAGCTCCCCAGAGCATTCAATCCATATCAGAGCTGATTGACACTTCCGACCGCTTCGGGATAGCTGTATCCCTGTTCCAGAAGGCTGTCAATGATGTTATAGCAGAGCGTAAGGCGTGGGAAGAATTCAACGAAGAGTTTGCCACACCAGAACGAGACGAACAAGAGAAAGAGGAAATGGATAAAACTCCTCTTGGGAATTCTCCAGAAGACCACCAATACGAAATCCAACGGGATTTAGACGACGAGGAAAGGCAGGCAAGGATTGACTACGCTGTAGAGGATGGAAGGTTAGACCCAGAGCAAGCTGAACAGATGTCAGAGGCGGAGATGGACGCTTGGCTGGAACTGCACGACAGAGACTTTGACCCGTATTGATAGACTGCTGGGCTGGTGAGAACGGCAGTCCTCGCCAGTCAGGAGTTTAGCAATATGAAAAATTTTGAAGATGTTCTAAAAATTAAATGGTCTCGGTTAAGCCAGAGAGACCAGCAAATGGCAATTATGAGTGCCTTAAAATCGGCATCGGCTGTTATGCAGGGAACTAAAATAAGTCCCGAAGAGTTATTGGAATACACCGAGAAAATACTTGAGAGGTTCTATGAATTTGAATTTTTAAAGAAACCAGCTATACCGAAAAAATTATCAGATACAGTTAACGAGGAAATCCAAAAAAATAATAATCAACCATTTTAACGAAAGGAGGTGAAAAACAATGAAAGCTATAATTAAAAAGACACTTGGCAAAGTGGATTACACTTTTGAGATTGAGGGGCAAAGGGGCTTTGATGTCCTGTCCATTGCAGGCTTTTTGTCATCTATGCCAGACACTTGCAAAATCTGTGGCAGTAAAAATGTCCATCTGACAAGCAACAGGGCGAAGGGCTACACTTTTGTTAAGGTTCTCTGCGAGGATTGCAACGCCAGAGCCCAGCTTGGTCAGTATAAGGACGGTAGCGGTTATTACTGGAAGAGCTGGGAAGAATATAATCCTCCGCAGAGAACTGAACAACCTGCACAGCCAGTTTCAGACAGCACTGAAATGCCACCACCACCGTCAGAAGAACAGATATTTTAGTTTATAACTTAAAAAAATATGATGGATAAAATTGAATTCAAAGCAAATATAAAACAAATTACAAGCAAGAACCTTGTATCGGGTGATCAGGAAATTCGGATTATTCTCTCGGTTGTCGGCGAGGACACCCTCAAAGCTATCGGGCTTGCCGAACTTAAACCCGATGAACAAGTAAAAGTAGAGACATTATGAGTTGACGAAGTTCAAACTTGGTTTGTGGATAACTCTCCTCTTGACAAGGAAAAAAAATAGGAGTATAATGTAGGTAGTTGTGGATAACTAATGTAATTATGACGCAATTAAAGACAACACAAAAATTAAAATTATTACCTAAAAAGAGCAGGTTTGCAATTTGTGTTGTCGCCTGCTCCTTTTAGTTAAAAATTATGAATGACATAAAAATAATTTTAAAAGAATTTTCAGAAAAACCAATCGCTTATCAGCCGATTTACAGCAAAATAACGGGAAGTATTACGGCAGGAATTCTATTATCTCAGCTTGTTTATTGGTATTTTGCAATGGGTGAAAAGGAATTTTACAAAACAAATGAGGATTTTTGCAATGAATTGGCAATGGGATTATGGGAATTAAAAGGAGCAAAGAAAAAATTAAAAGAACTAAAGATAATAGAAATGAAAATAAAAGGAATTCCTGCTAAAACATATTATAAAATTAACATTAAAAAAATTATTGCACTGATAACTAATTATAGCAAAACCCGCCAACTTGATGGAGGAAAACCAACCAACTGGAGGGAGGAAAACCAACCAACTATTACAGAGAATACTACAGAGAATACACATCCTTTATCGGCTAAAGCCGATGAGGAGAATTTCTCCTTTGATGGATTCCTACAAGAAATGAAAACTAACAAACAAAGGCATATCCAAATTATCCGTCTCTATTGGTTGGCAAAGAAGAGAAGATACGAAAACCGCAAGCAAGCCGATTCGGCGATAAGAAGGGATTTAAAAGCGGCTTCTGCTTTGGCGGGTTATTCGGATGAACAAATACAAAATACGATGAAATGGTTAAATAAAAATTTTCAAGGGGGCGTAAAGCGGTGGACACTGGAGACTGTCGGGAAATATATTGACGATTACAAAAATATAAAAGAAAGGAGATTTCTATTATGAGATTATCAATGGATGATATTGATTCTACAATTAAACGATTGGAAGAAGAAATTAAATCTGCTGAAATGACTGAGGGGGTTTTAGAAATTATGGCTCAATATAGCAAAGAAGATAAAATAATGCTGGCGGAAAAACTTAAAAAAGAAATTGAAAATGAGCCAACAGCGAAATGGAATTTAAAATTTAATAATACTTTTCCGACTTTAAATGAAAAAATTGGCGGATTTAGAGCTGGAGATTTAATAGTTGTTTCTGCTCCGACTGGAGAAGGTAAAACTTTGCTTTGTCAAACATTTACTTATCATTTTCAAGAGCAAGGAGTTTGTTGGTTTTCTTATGAAATTCCTATTAGGCAATTATTAGAAAGATTTGGAAATAATTTACCGAAATTTTACCTTCCACGAAAAATGACATCTTCAACTTTAGGGTGGATAGAAGAACGAATTATAGAAGCAATAGCAAAATATAAAATTAAAATTGTGATGATAGACCATTTGCATTATTTGATTGATTTGGCTAAATTAAAAAATCCGTCAATAGAGTTAGGATTGATAATGCGGCTTTTGAAAAAAATGGCGATTAAGTTAGATATAGCGATAGTAATTATTGCTCATACTGGAAAGATAAATAAGACTGAAGAATTAAGTTTGCATAATATTAGAGATTCAAGTTTTATTTCTCAAGAAGCGGATTTTGTTTTAATGCTTTCACGGGAAAGAGATGATGAAAATGTATTTGGAGAACAAACAAGACTTTCAATTCAAAAAAATAGACGAACTGGAGAAGTAGGAAAATTTAATATAATTTTAAATCAAAAAACAAAATGTTTTGAAGAAGTAAGTAAAAGGGAAGAATAATGCAAGAATCAACTTTTAAACAATTTCAAAAAGTTTATTTACAAATGCATAAATATTTATTTACTTTGTTAAAAGCAAATAAAATAACTCAACAAGAATATGGACAAGCGTCAAAATCAATATCAGCAGATTATCTTAAAGTTAAACAAAGATTTTTGGAAGGCGATGAAGAGCAATCAATTGAGCCGAGCAAAAAAGATAAGAACGAAGATAGAGAAACTGGAGATGAATTCACAAATTATATAAAAAAATTATTTAATTGCAGATAATAAATTCGGGTGAAGCTTATAAACTAATCGGGTGAAAGAAAGGAGTAAATATGAACCTTAAAATTTCTTCACAAACCAAGGAGGAACTAATAATCTTCTTAATCGTGATAATGGGATTTATCTGGCTTGCGTTGTTGTTGGAGAATGCCTACAATGAGCAAAAATTGGAAGAACTGAAGGAAGAAAAGATGAAACTGGAGCAGAGGAACGAGGAACTCTTTCAAGAATTAAAGGAAACTATCCATAAGTCGGAGGCTGGCGTTAGTGGTAGTGAGGCGCTGGCATCCGACTATAAGGATATACCGAAGGACGACAGGGGCGGCACATCTTCATCTGCAGTGGAAATCTCTGCCCCCTCCGCTCCTGTCTCCGACGGGATAATCAGGGAAGTAACAATGTATACCTCCCGTCCCGAAGAGACTGACGAAACGCCCTGTATCTCGGCTGACGGGACGAACATCTGCGAGGTTGACTACAATGTCTGTGCCACCAATGCCTTCCCGATTGGCACGAGGCTGTATGTAGACAAGCTGGGCGAGTGTGTCGTCAAGGATACGATGTCCCGAAAATATCAGCAAAGGATAGATTGGTATGCTGGGACGGATGTGGAACGGGCTCTGGCTTTCGGAATTCAACGCTTACTTGTTAGGAAAATAAATTAGAAACCGACCCGCCATATACTGAAACGATTGATCTAATGTCAATCTATTCTCGGCTACGGCTGAGATCAGGTGTATGGCGGGCAAGGGTTAAAAAATTGATTAAATAACCAATAAAAGATTACTGGTGCTTGCTACTTCTGAGAATTAAGTCTCCAATGCCATAAAGTTGTTACATCTCTGGACTGCGGTCTAACCTACTGGGGCAAGAGATGACGACGAGGAGAAGTAATAAAGCAATGTTAAATGGTATGTAGGATTCAGCCAGTAAAAAAATTGGATTAAAATAACCAAATAAAACTAACTAATCTCTATTTATGGGATAAAGGAAAATAAAAACTGGGCATAGGTAGTTCCTATTAACTTAACGGAGTTTTACTACCCGCCTTTAATGAATAATATATAGGCAGAGACAGTTCCTATTTAAACAACTTATTTGTTGCTGATATACTGTCCGCCTATAATAAAAATATGAAATCCACAATAAAATTATTTAAAGCACTTCCAATTAAAATAAAAAGAAGAAAGAAAGCAAGTGAAAACTTGTTAAAAGAGACAATAAAAAGAGGATTTATTTTTGCTCCAGAGGTTGTTTATAATTATTCAGAATCAGAACTTCTGAAGTTAATTGATTCTGTTGGTATTACAGCAGAGCAGATTAACAACTCTTTTCACAAGTCTTGGCAGAAAATAAAAGAGGCTGATTTAGAGCAATTGGTAGTGGAACAGTTGGCTCATTATCTTACAACTTATGGAAAAGAGCAGCCCAAAGAGTATTTGATAGAGAAAAAGGAACAATGGGGAGTGGATAATTTAGCTGAAAAAATTATTACTCTTGGTGATTTTGAGTCAGATAGAATACAAGATGCTGATTATGTTTATATTCCAAAAGAGATACTAGAGATCCCAGAATTTGAAGGAATAAATTTAATGATTATTAAGGGATATACCAAAAAAGAATTAAAAACGAAATTATTAAATTTACTTCAATTGGGGATTGCTTTAAGTGAAGATACAATAAATGATGTGGTGGATACTGCGACATTTGTTGAGTTAAACGAACAGGAAGTAGATAACGTTAAGAATAAAGAAGTTCGAGTAGCTCTTTGCGATTACCTAAATCTGTTTCCAGAAAACCCTGTGGAGTTTTTGAGATATGTTGTTTATAAGGCAACGAATAAAACTTTACTAATTAAGGATTCGGCTACCATAGAAGAGATTAATTCTAAAAAGAATTTAGATATTCTGAATTTATTTATTAAATATAAAGATAAATACGGCTTAAAAAGATTAGCCGAAATATTTTATCGGTTTAAGCCACTCTTCTTGGCGTTTAAAACAAATAAGAAATTAAGCTCTTACATCAATAAAATTAGAAAATTAGCGATTAAATATCATAAGCCGTTGCCTGAAGATTATCTTAATGAGATTACGGCGAAAATTAAGAAAGGTGAAAAGATAGATGTAAAGAGATTAAAAGATGAATTAAATAAAGTTAATGTTTTTAGAAAGATAAGATTGGCTTACGCTCTACAGTTTAGAATTAAAGATGTTGATTCTATCTTATACAGAATAAGAAATGGAAAAGGATATGCTACGGAGTTCAGCTTTAACAAGAAAAACCAAGCAAGGAGAATTCTGAATATTGTTTTAGGTTCAATAGCAAAAAGTATAAATGTAAAAGGGAAAAAGATTTATATCCCAAAACATATTAACTACGCTTTACCAGCAACAGAAAAACAATTCACTGGTTATTTTTCTTCTGGAACTTATGTTTCAATCCCTAAAGATATGATTATTGGAATTTACTGGGAAAACACTAATGGTCATAGAGTTGATTTAGATTTGTCTTTACTTTCACCAGATACAGGAAAGATTGGTTGGGACGCTGATTATCGAACAGAAGACAGAGGTATATTGTTTTCAGGCGATGTAACAGATGCTCCTAAACCTAATGGCGCTACCGAGTTGTTCTATATTAAAAGACAGACCAAGAATGCTCTAATACTTTTTGTTAATTACTATAACTTTAATAGCGAGGTAGAAGTCCCGTTTAAGATAATAGTGGCGAAAGAGCAAATGAGTAATTTTAGAAAAAATTATATGGTTAATCCTAATAATGTTGTTGCTATTGCTGAGTCTAAAATCAACCAAAAACAGAAGATATTGGGATTGTTAATTACTACAACTAATGAAAGTAGATTTTATTTTGCTGAAACATATCTTGGAGGGTCAATAACATCTACAGATTCAGATTTTGCTGAAAATAGCAGGAAGTATCTCTTTAATTTTTATGAGAATACAATAGGACTTAATAATATTTTACAGAAAGCAGGAGCTAAGATAGTTAATGATAAGGAGGAATGCGATATTGATTTGTCCCCAGAACGATTGGAAAAAGATAGTATATTGAATTTATTACAATCAAAACCTAATTAAAAATAACCAAGTAAAAAATAGATATTATGGAAAAAGAGAAGAAAATTAAAAAGTGTAAGTATTGTGGAAAAGAATTAGAACCCCTCAATCCACCAGTAGAAGATTATTTAGACTGCAAGTTTTGTATTAAATTATTTGGTGATTGGAAGTTAATATTACTTAAAGACCATATAGAGATGGCTTGTCCAGATTGTTTAATAAATGAACAACGAAACAGAGAACGAGATAATTTTGAGGATGCTGTTAATGAAGCAATTATACAAGAAATAGAAAAAGGCAATTTAATTCCAAAAACCTAATTTATGAAAAACTGGCAAAAAACCTACACAGTATTTAATAGTTTTACAGGAGAAGATAAATTTTGGATGACTATCAAAGAGGCAGACTTTATCTTAAATGAGAAAAGCCGTATGTTTGGACTTTCAAAAGAGTGGGAAATTGAAAAATTGATTAAAAATTTTATTGAACAGCAAAGACAAGAAATAAAAGAAAAGATTGCCAAACGGTGGAAGTATGTTTACGGAAATTCAAGAGATTATGAGCTTCAGGATATTCTAAAAATAATTTAAGAAACCTGAATAAAATTATGAAGAAGAAATAATAAAAGAATTATTATCATTATTACTATTATAAAAATTTATGAAGGAGAAAAAAAGAATTAAATTTAACAAGGATGAGTATTGTAATTGTATAAATCCTATTTTTGAGCATCAGTGGACACAATTTGAGTATCTTGGTTTTAGGTGTATTTATTGTGGTAAAAAATACTATCCTAAACCTCTTACTTTTTGGGAAAAAATATTTCTGTTTTTATTATTTGTAACACCTTTTTTACTCTTACTACTGATTTTATTTTATTTCAATAGTTAAAAAACAACCTATGAAAAAAAAAGAAAAGAAAATTAAGGAGCCGAGACAAGAAATAATAGATAAGGTTGTTGAGATGTTAAATAAAGTAAAATTAGAGAAAGTTAATGAAATGAAAATTGTAAAAGAAGCAGAAAAAGAAAGAATACCAAAAGAAAAAATATTAGAAATTTTCTGTTATTGGCAAGGATATAATCGTGTTATTAAAAATATAGAAGTTAAAATTAGAATTATTAAAAAAGAATTGAAAAAACTATCAGATAGAATAAATTTATGAGAAAAGAAAATAAAATTAAATATCAAGTAATGATTAAAAATTTTATTACCAAAAAATGGGATATTATGAAGTTAGCGTATGACCCAAGAACTGGTAAAAAAGGGTTAGCTATTTATAACAATGAGAGAGAGGCAGAACTTTGTAAGGATATAGCAAATTCTATAGCAGGCGGAACAATTCAAACAAAGATACAAAAGATAATCTACTCAATTAAAAATAACTAAATAAAATTTATGGCAAAAGAAAATAAAACAATTGAGAAGGAGATAGAAGAAAAAATAGAAGAGAAGTTTGGGTGGTTGTTTGATAATCCTATATGGTTTGGTAATTCTTTAGGAGAAATCAATAGGCTTAATATTATAATGGTAAAAAATGATTTTAAGTTATTTATTTCTCGGATTATCAAGCAAATTCTCCAACGCTTTGTAGAGGAGACAAAACCTTATAGAGCAGGTGAAGTTGTTCGTGTAGATGATGTAAGAGAAGGAGATGGTGTTAAGAAATGTCTTGAGAAACTTGACCAAAAACAAGCAAAATGGCTAAAGGAGAAACTATCACAATAGGAACTGAACTACCATTGAGACCCTATTGTAATAGGAATTAAAATTATGGAAAAAACTATAAAACAATTTAAACTAACCCCAGAACAGAGAAAACATCTCAATAGCATTGAATGGCTGTTTAACGAGGATAATCGGCAGAAGGGCAGAAGTTTTCTGCTTGCTTATATTTATATTACTAAAGCTTTAAAAGGAAAAACTATTAAAATCATAGACCACGCATATATTACACACGGCGGCAAATTTATAATGAATAAGCATTTAGCGGATAGAATTGATGAAATAATTAAAAATAATCATCTGCCGCTAAAAATAGATTGGTCAACTTTGGAATTGAAATTATGCTAACCGAAAAACAAAGAGAAATAAAATTTAGAATTTGGGATAAATTATTGGGTAGAATGGAGAAAGTTCAACAACTTATTTTTGGGATAAATTATGATTATGGAAGAATTATAGCGGTGATAGAGTGTGTAGATAAGGATAATAATCAAGAAACTATTTATAAGACATATCAAAGAGTAATATATACGGATGATGGAGAAAAGAGCGAAGGAATTTTAATGCAATATACTGGACTAAAAGACAAGAATGGAAAAGAAATTTATGAAGGAGATATAGTTAAAAATAAATTGGGATTGTTTGTAGTAATAGAAGATGGATGTGCAATGTTTGAGGTAAGGGATGAGCAACGTATTACTTTTAAACAACTACCATTGATAGAATTTTTTGCTGAAGATGAAAATGTGGAAGTTATCGGCAATATTTTTGAAAATCAAGATTTATTAAAAAAATGCTAACCGAAAAATAAACTGAAAGGAAAAATTTATGAAGAAAACAATGAAAAAGACAAACAAAATAAGAATTAGCAGTGCGGCCAGCATAGCTGTGGATGTATATGAATTTAAATGTTCTCGATGTGGAAAATGGGTAAATTCTTCTCATCAGGAAAAAGGCTCGGAATTATCTCCTCTTGTATGTCCAGGATGTGGAAAAGAGTATGAAACTTTATGGTCTCTTGATGGGTCTATTTGGATGTATAATCCTAAACATCAGAAACTTAAAGTAAGAAAGAGAATATTTAGAATTAAATAAATTAAATAGTTGAAATGCTAACCGAAAAACAAATAGAAAACCAAATACTTGACTGGTTTAAATGGCACAATGTTTTAGCTTGGAAAAATAATTCTGGGGACATTTACGCTTACGGGCGGAAAATAAAGCTTGCTCCAGCTGGAATGCCCGACATATCCTTCATCCTCAAGGGCGGGATAGCAGGATATGTGGAAGTCAAGAAAAAAGGCGGAAGATTGTCAGAAAGCCAGAAGAATTTTATTAACCGCTTGAGAGAATTAGGTTGCATAGTATTTGTGGTTTATTCGCTGGAAGAGCTTGAAGAAAAGCTGAAGCCATATATTTTATGAAAAAAACAAAAGAAAAACAAAAAATAAGATTAAGTATTAGTGATTGCGAACGAGATTTTATTCAATTTATGTTCTGTGAAAATAGGGTTTTGCTTGGTTATAAGTATAAAGAATTGTATAAAGCGATGTTTAAAATCTATAAAGATATTTGGAAAATAGGAAAAGATAATAGGCTTGATTTAGGAATGGTGAATGAAATTTTTAAGGGTAAATTATGGAAAAACAAAAGAAAACAATTAAAGAAATAGTAAAAGAAAAAGGGAAGTTAGGAAAAGATATACAGGAATGGGAAAAAATAGAAGCAAAAGAAAGAGTAAAGTTTTTTAAGAAAAAAAGTAAACAAGCAGTGAGGATGGTTTCTTTCTGGTTAATAGATGGTAAGGTATTACCAACTGTAATAGGGAAATTATATTATAATGAGCAAGATTTTTTAGAATTGATGAAGATTATTAGAGACTGGGCTAATTTTCAAATTGCTCATCAGAAAGAAACTTTTGAGTTTATAGAAAATTGGGGGCAGAAATGAATGGTTTAAAACTTGATATTTTATGAGGGGGGTCTTGACAAGGTTTTAGGAATAGTTTAAAATGAAGGTGGTGTGGATAACCTGTGGATAACTTATGGTTTATAAACTATTCCAGAATATAAATAATAAAGTTTTATTTTATTGAAAGGTAATTTTATAATTGCCTTTTTTTAATAAAAGCAATCTGTTATTTTTCTGTTATATATGGCAAATAAACCCGAAAACTTGAAACCATTTAAAGAAGGAGAAGACAGTCGCAGACATAAGAAGCAGAAAGGCGAAATTAGCGCGAAGACAAAAGCCTATAATTTTTTACAAGACTATTTCAGATATAAGCAAAAGAAAGGAATTTCCGAAGAAGAGGCAATAAATGAAATAATGGAGAAGTTTGACAAACTTTCCAGCAGAAACCCTAAAATTTTGCTTGAAATAGCAAATCGGGTTTACGGAAAGGTGGCGGAAAATCTGAATTTAGAGGGAGATATTAAAGTGGAATTAGTAAAATATGTTGAAGATACAAGTTCCTTACAAATACCAGCCGAGGGATTATCAGTTGAACCTTCTGAAAGCAATGGAGAAAGTAAAACGGGCGGTAGTAGTGTGGCACAGGAGAAGTGGCAAGGATAAGACTGCAATAAATATAACTGTCTCCAAGATGTTTGAGAGGGTAGGCATTTACTATTATTTTATGCCTACTTATTCGCAAGGCAAAAAAATTATCTGGGACGGGATGGACAGAAGCGGAATGCCATTTTTAGACCATTTTCCAAAACCGTTAATTAAAAGCAAAAACGAAACAGAGCTGAAAATTGAATTAAAAAATGGTTCGCTGTTCCAGATAATCGGCACGGACAAGATTGACGCAATTGTCGGAACAAATCCTGTAGGCTGTGTTTTCTCGGAATATTCTCTCCAAAACCCGAAGGCTTGGGATTATATCAGGCCAATTCTTGCGGAAAATGGTGGATGGGCTTTATTCCTGTATACCCCGAGAGGAATGAACCACGGATGGAAATTATTGCAGCAAGCTAAAGATTCTGATAATTGGTTTTGGGAAATTCTAACGGTTGATGACACAAAGGCGATAAGCAAAGAAGTGTTAGAGCAGGAAAAAAAGGAAATGCCGAGCGATTTATACCAGCAGGAATACGCTTGTAAATTCCTTGAAAGTGCTGGACAGGCAATTAGGAGAATTGAGGAGAATTTATGGGATGGCGAGTTGGAAATTTTGCCAGACAAGTTTTACCAATTAGGCGTTGACTTGGCAAAATATCAGGATTGGACGGTTCTAACGCCAATTGACTTGCATACTTTCAAGGTAGGCAAGATAGAGAGATTTAACCAGATAGACTGGAACTTGCAAAAAAGCAAGATAGAAGCGGCGGCAAGGAGATATAACAATGCCAGGATAGTGCTGGATTCTTCAGGCGTAGGAGATCCGATATTTGACGACTTGCAGAAGCAGGGTTTAAACATTGAGGGCTTTAAATTTACCGAGCCGAGCCGAAAGCAATTATTGGAGAATCTGATTTTGATGATGGAACAGGACAAAATAAAAATACCCAATGACCCGATTTTGATTGATGAGTTGAGAAGTTTAAAATGGGAATTATCTGACAGGGGCAAGTTAAGACTGCAGGTTCCAGAAGGACTGCACGATGACTGCATAATGAGTTTAGCTTTGGCGGTTTGGGGATTGAGCGTCCCTCTGCCGCATAAAACAGTCAAGAGATTAAGCGAATTTACAGATTTAACCGACGAATACGAGCAATATAATGTCTCAAGATTTCATTATAAATAATACAACGGAAAGCAGGTAAAGTGGAAAAAAATTTAGGAGAATTTAAAACTGAAGCTGATAAAATTTACGATAAAAGGGAATTTTACAGGAAATGTTCAGCTCAGGACAGAAGCAAATGGGTTGATTACTACAAGGCGTATATGAGTGTGCCAGAGACTAACAACCCATTTTTAGCAAATTTGTTCATTCCAAAGACGCACGAAGCGGTGGAATTGTTAGCCGCATTCCTTGTTGGGCCCAACCAGTCTATCTCGGCAAGCCCAGAAGGCAGGGAAGACACCGCTAAAGCGATAGTTGCGGAGAAACTTTTGGAATTCCAATGGCGGAAGGTTCTAAAAGCCCGAGAGAAAATTATAACTTGGGTGAAGCAGGGAATTATATTCGGCAACGGGATAATGAAGGTAGGATGGGAAGACGGAAATCCTTGGATAGAGCCGATATCCCTTCCAGATGTATATTTTGACTATTACCAGAGGGATATTCAGGACAGCGAAATGGTGATACACCGCATTGTTAAGAGCATTGATGAAGTTAAAAAGGATAAAAAATATAACTCCAACCGTAAGAAAGTGGTTGCTGAAGCCGAAGAAGAGGAAAAGGACACAAAATTTAACGCCTATGATACCGCAACATCTGCGACTGACAACACAAAAGTTGAGATTTTGGAAGTGTGGACAAAGGAAGAAGTGATAACTACAGCTCCAACTGGGGCTGGATATACAATTCTCCGCAGGGAGAAGAACCCTTACGACTTTGTGCCATTTGTAAAGTTGAGGTTTAAGAACAATCCATTGCCTAACAGGGCTTATGATATAGGGGCGATTGCTCCGACTATTAACATCCAGAAGGCGTTTAACGACACAATTAACGAGTTTTTTGACAATGCAACCCTGATTAACAACAAGATGTGGATTAAGCGGAGAGGAGCGGCTATTAACCCAATGGATTTAAGGCGGAGGCCAGGCGGAGTGATAACAGTTGACGACATTGAAAGGGATTTAAAGCCCGATGAGGTTTCAGACATTAAGCCATCCCTATTGAAACTGCTTGAGGTTCTTGACAATGAGTTTCAGCAAGCGTCGCTGGTGATAAATATCCTCAAAGGAGTGCCAGGGGCTAAATTTGCCACAGAAGTGGCGGCAGGGCAGGCAAATGTCCAACAAATGCTGGATATTATTGACGGGAACATCAAGGATGCTTTAAGCGAACTGGGGCAGATGGTTTTGGAAATGGATTTGAAGAATATCAAGAAAACCCAGTCAATTAAAGTTTTGGACAATGAGGAAGAGTGGGGATGGATTGAGATTGAGCCTAAAGACTTCAGCGGAAAGTTTGATGTGGAAGTGAAGCCAAACAGGAATATTTTCGGGTCAAAGGCGGTGAAGCAGAAGCAGTTATTAGATTTCTTAGGGATTATTTCAGGGGATGAGCAGATAACTTCCCGCTATCCGAACCTTAAGATGAAAATTTACAAGAAATGGCTTGAGGAGGCAGGATTTAGCGATGCGGCTTATTTCTTTGAGGAAAATAGCAGGGAAACGCCTCCGACGGAAACATTGCCCCAGACAACTCCGACCGCATCGGCAACTCCAACCAAAGTTAATGCTGGAGTAGGCGAACCCAAAGAGCCAACAACTTTTAGAAATATGGCGATACATTTATGACGATGACTAATGACTATGACTATGACTATGACCAATGACATAGAGGAAATTAAAAAAAATGCCGAAGACAAAAAATCACAGGCAAGGCTTGTTGAGGCAATGCTTAAAAGCCCTGGCTGGGAAATTTTTGAAGATATTTTAGGCAAAAAATTCCAAGAAATAAAAGATAAGGACGATTACGAAACAATTGAAGACTTTAGAGCGGATAGAAAAGCGGTTGAAATTGTCAGCGGAATAGTTAATGAATTAGAAGATATTGTCTTGGAAGCCGAAGAGGCAGACAATATTTTAGATAAAATTAAATAAGGGGCACGAGCCCTAAAGGAGAAAAATATGGAAACTGACCAAACTTCTCAAGATGATGTCCAAGCTGACGCCACAGGGCAAACCAGCGAAGACACATCGAAAGAAACGGCAGGTGAACAGGCGACACCTGAAAAAGAAGAGATTGACTACAAAGTCAAATTCTCTGAATCGTCCGCCGAAGCTCAAAGGCTTTTGGACGAAAAAAAGCGCCTGCAGGCTGAAAAGGAAGAAAAGGAAAGGGAATTGAGGGAGAGAACTGAAGAGCTTGAGCGGCTGAGGGAGGAAAATGAGGCTTTAGCAAGCGGTAATCCTGAAGCGTATGACACGGTAAAACTAAAAAAATCCCTTGAAGAAATTAAAAAACAAGTGCTGATAGAGCGCGAAGAGAGGGAACTTCAGGATTATATCAGGAGAAATCCTCAGGCTGAAGCCCATAAGGAAGCCTTGCGCAAGCTTGGTCGGCACAGTAAGCTCTCTTACGACAAAATATGGGCTGAAAATTTTAAGCCTGTATATGACAGGATGACAGAAAAGAAAGGCGCCGTTCAGTCTGAAAAAGGCAAGGGGAATATGAGCCAAGAACCCAGCTCAGAGATTGATTTGGAGGAATTCAATAAACTGCCTCTTGCAAAACGAAAGGCGTATTTCAAGAAAATGGGTTTTTAGTTCATTAAAAGGAAAGCCAAATAAATGGCAGTAGGAACCACTTCGACGACTGCTAAGGCGATGAAGCAGTATTGGAATGACCTGTTTCTGGAGAATTTGTATGATTGGCGGGTAATGGACGGATTGACTAAGAAAACTAATGTCCCCAAAGGGCAAGGAACTACGGTTTGGTGGGTTGGAATTAACAAAGTAAGCCCAGCTGGTTCGGTAGCGTCGACAGAAGGAGCAGACCCGACCTCAAGGTCAACCACAGCTCACAGAGTGTCAGCGGTTTTGAAAGAATATAATAACTTGGTTATAGACTCCAAGCTATTGATTGACACAGCAATTGACGGCACAAAGGAAGCAATCATTAAGGATTTAGCGAAAGATGCCGCTAAGCTCTTGGATGACACTCTTTTAGCTAAGGCATTGAGTGGAGGAACTGCTCTCTATGCTAATGGCAAACTGCACCGTTCTGATGTGGTCAAAGCGTGCACTGCGACGATTAAGGATATCCGTAAAGCGGTTCGGTTGCTTGAGCTTTCATCAGTCCCGAGATGGGCAGATGGATATTATGTTGGGCTTATCCACCCCGATGTGAAATTTGATTTGCAGTCAGATAGTCATTGGGAGGATATTGTTAAGTATAGGGACACTGTGAAGTATGATATTAAGGGCGAAGTTGGAAGAATATGGGGTGTAAGATTTGTCCTTGCGCCGACTATTCCAATTCTTACCAACTCAGGTTCAGCGAATGTTGACATCTACAGGACGATGATTTTCGGGCCAGATTATCTTGGTGAATCTCATCTTGGCAAGCTGGATGTTGTTATCAACGAGCCTGCTAAGACGGTAGAATTGGGTAGAAAGTGCGCATACGGATATAACTTTGTGATGGCGACAGAAGTTCTTGACAACCAGAGAGCGGTAAGATTAGAATCATCTGCATCGCTTGGCAGCAACAGTTAATCTAACAAACTAATTTCTTATTTATCTCGAAAAAAACGAGATTGTAAGAGTTATTGTTTGCTTAATTGGGCGTTCAGCTTTCCGAACAGCCCAATTAGGAAAGCAAGGAAACAGTAATGTGATTTCAGTTATAATATCTACATATAACCGTAGAAAACAATTAAAACGGGCAATCCAATCGGTTTTAAACCAAAGTTATAAAGATTTTGAGCTTATAGTTGTTGATGACTGCTCAACTGACGGAACAGAAGAAATGCTGAAGAAATTTCCGCAGGTTGAGTATTTCAAGACAAAAAGGAATTCAGGACACGACGGATTGCCAAAGAATATAGGAATTCAGAAGGCAAAAGGTGATTATATATGCTTTCTTGACGACGACGACATCTGGAGAAGGGACGCCTTAAAGGTTCTTTCAAAATATATTGAATATAGCAAAGCTGATATAGTTTATGCTGATTATCTGATAGACAGAAAACCAGGCTGGAGCATCCATTTCAGCGCCTCGCTTTTGTCAAAGCAGAATTATATCACAATGGACACGGTGATTGTCAGGAGAAAATGCTTGCTGGAAGTTGGAGGGTTTAACGAGGAAATCCCAAGGTTTAAGGATTGGAATTTATGGCTGAGACTGCAGAAACGGGGCTATAAGTTTTTACATATTCCGATTATTATTACAGAAGTTCAGATCGGCAAAGAAACTATCAGCGAAAAGTATAAAGTTGACAGGGATGAACAGGGGAGTTTTCTGCCGACATTTTTCAACCCTGCCGATTGCAAGATATATGCTGATAAGACTATTTTAGGCGAACAGAAGCCCTTGAAGGTTGCCTTGTTTACTCTGACAATGAACAGGTTGAAACTTACCAAGGAAATGTATAAGTCTCTGGAAACTGCTGGCTATGACTTTGACTGGTTTGTGGTAGACCAAGCAAGCCAAGACGGAACAAAGAAATGGCTGAAGGGCAAGGCAATAGTAAAATACAACAGGCAAAATGAAGGAATAGCTAAAGGCTGGAACCAAGCAATAGAGCTGATTAAGAAGACAGGCAAGTATGATATTGTTTGCAAAGTGGACAATGACGCTCTTCTGATGACTGACGGGTGGCTGAAGATGATGGTTGATTTGTTTGAAAGGAACAGGAAAATTATATTAAGCCCTTATGTGGAAGGACTTGAAGACAGCCCTGGAGGCGTTTTGAGGCAGAGAAGCGGCGGAGAGAGCCCTTATGTGATGATAAACGAGAGAGTGCTCGGCGTAGCCCCCCATCTCGGCGGTATAGTGTTTGGCTCTCCGATAGAGTTGTATGATAATTTTAAGTTTCCAGAGGATTTAAAAGGCAATAAGGATTATTTTTTAAGCAGATATGCTCTTCAGCGGGGCTGGACTTTGTTTTATATGGAAGAGGCGAGAGTATTCCACAACGGGCAGGAAGAGCAAGTAAAGGATTATAAATAACGAAGTTTTAACTTGTTATGACGGAGTTTAAATTTGGTTTAAGAGTTTTATCAACAAAGAAGACATTTAAAGTATTGAACAAGAAACTGGATAATCAGAAGCGGTTTGCCTATCTCCGCTATGGAGACGGAAGGATTATGATGATGGACGGATGGAAGGGAGAGCAGTCAGACCATTTTTACAGCCCTAAATTGAGAGAAGAGTTAATCAGCAGCATTCAGATAGAAGATGAGGATTATATGATTTCAGTCGGTTGTGGCTATAAGATGGAAAAAGGGATGAAGGGTTCTGTTTTCGGAAGGTTTACCAACGATGATAAGTTGCAAGAAATTGTCAGCAATTATGCAAACCAAGATAGGTTTTATAACTTTGTAGCTTTGCATTATTACAGCTTGTTTAAGCCAGAATTGCTGATAGAATTTTTTAAAAAAATCAGGGAAAGAAGAGTAGTTATTGCAGGGGGAGAGCATTTGCGAAAAACAGCGGGATATTTCAGGGCGGAATTTGTATCAGCCCCTAAAACCGACGCTTACAAGGAGATAGAGACAATATACAAGAATATCTTTGAGAAAAAGCCAGAAGTTATCATTTTAGGGCTTGGGATGTGCTCCGCCGTTCTGCAGAAGTGGATATTTCAGGAAGGAAGGGAAGTTATTACTTTGGATTTCGGCAGTTTGTTAGACGCAATGCTTGGAATACAATCTCGGGGATGGATAGTTAACAGCCCCGAGAGGATAAGGAAATTTATAAAACTTTTAAACAATGAAAAATCCTAAATTTTCAATAATAACAGCGGTTTACAACCAGAAGCAGTATTTGCCGAAGATAATTGAGAGCCTTGAAAACCAATCGTACCGCGTCGGCGTTTCCGATAAATCTTTTGAGTGGATTGTATGCGATGACGGGTCTGATGACGGGACAGATGAGTTTTTTCGGAATTACCGACACAGTAAAAAAAATATCCCTAATTTTGAATATCAGTATTTAAGGCAGAGGCATAAAGGAAATCTCTCAAAAAATATCAACCAAGGAATTAGAAAAGCCAGAGGAGAATATTTAGTGTTCATAATGGGCGACAGCTTTCCAGAAACCAACTATTTGGAAGTTTTAAACGAATGGGTTAATCCCAATTATGTGATTTGCGGAATAAGGGTAAACATAGAAGGCAAGAGAGTTGTTGAGATGGATTATAGGTTGAGAAAAGGGCTGATACCTCAAACATCAGTTTTATTAGTTAACGAACCCTGGAATTTAGCCACTGGCAACGGGTTGACAATTCCAAGGCAGGCATTAGAAAAGCAAGGGTGGGACGAGAGATTTAAAGTAGGCGGAGAGGACAACGAGATAATAGCCCGTTTATTCTACCAAGGATATTTGATATGGAGTGTGCCGCAGTTGATTATCTACCATAATTACCACAGAAACGCTTTGCCAAGGGAGAGAAATGATAATTTATTAAATAAAATAATAAGAAAATATGCCAGTTAAGTTTTTTTTAGAAATACACGATTTCGGAATGCTTTTGCCGGGGATGGACAATCTTTTAAAAATTAAGGAAATATACCCGAATTTTAAAATAACGGCATTTACAATTCCGATGCCGAAAGAGTTTTTTCTCCCAGACAACCAGAAGCATTTTACCAAAGACAAATACAGGAAATGGGCGGAAATTGTCAACAGCTATGACTGGCTGGAAGTGGGGATGCACGGATTTGCCCATACCTATTATGAATTTGATTGCGTATATGACAAGGCGGCAATGGCTCTGAAGGCTGGCGAGAACTTATGGAAGGTAGCAGGCTTGAAATACAAGAAACTTTTTGTCGCTCCTTATTGGCAGTATTCCTACGATGCTCTCAACGCTCTGAAGGACGGAGGATGGGCTGTAGGTGTAGACAGAAACCATCCTATTCCAATACCAAAAGGATTGAAAACTTTTACTTATAACTGGAGCTATGATGAAGAATTGCCTAAAGGCGATCGGGATCGCCGACACGGTAAAATAATTGGGCACGGGCATTATTACCATACTGAAGGGAGCAGAAATGCCATAGATGACTGCTATTATAATATAATTAGGCAAATTCCAAAGGATGCGGAATTTGGATTTATCAGCGAGTTAATGGAGGGGGGTGATAAAAGTGAAAAAAACAACCAAAAAAGCAACTAAAACTATCAAAAAAGTTAAAAAAGTTAAGATTGAGAAACTGCCTGAAGATTATGTAGTGGATAATGTTAAAATCCAGCAAAAAGTTAATGAAATTATTGAAAAAATAAACAAATAAACAAATGAGAAAACAAGCAGTAGGAATATTGGGCTATGGCGAAGTAGGAAAAGCATTAGCCAGATTTTACAAAAAACCTTATATCAAAGATTTAGAGAGGGATAATTTCCCTAAATTCCTTGATGTGTTAAATGTCTGTATTCCTTACAGCAACAATTTTGTAAAAATAGTCAGGGACACGATTAAAAAATATAATTGCCAATTAGTTATTATCCATTCAACGGTAGCGGTTGGGACAACTGAAAGAATTGGCTGGCGGTTCTGTGTGCATTCACCAGTAAGGGGTGTCCATCCGAATTTATACGAGGGATTAAAAACTTTTACAAAATATGTGGGGGCGGATTTCGCTGGAGCTGGAAGGTTAGCCGCAAAACATCTGATGAAAATAGGAATGAAGCCCAAAGTTTTATACAAATCCAAAACTACAGAATTGGCGAAACTTCTCTCAACAACTTATTACGGGATGTGCATTGCCTACCACGCTTACGCTAACAAACTTTGCGAAAAAGAAGGATTGAATTTTGAGCAAGTGATGACCGAATGGAACAACAGCTATAACGCTGGTTATATGGAATTAGGAAAGCCAGAAGTAATCAGGCCAATACTTTATCCTCCTGTTAATGATAAAATTGGCAAACATTGCGTAATCCCCAATACTGAAATCCTTAAAAAGCAATTTGGCGACGATTTAATTTTAGATACTATTTTAAGACATAAAAATTATGCCAAAATCAGCAGAAAGAAAAATTAAAGCAAGAGGCGGAGCAGAACGCTGGCGGACAATCAAAAGGGATGGCAAAACTTTAAGGTGCGCTATTACCCGTAAGGCGGGAAAACGGGGAGGGCGAACCGTATGCTATCCCATTAAGAAGAAATAAATGAAGATTTTCTGCATCCATAACAATACGGGCTCTCGCTATTACCGCTTAATTCCCCAACTGACTGAAATGCAGAAACGGGGGCACAAGGTTATTTTAGAGCCCCATAATACGCCATCCATTGAGAAGAAAATTGACTGGGCGGATTTGGTTATCTTCCAAATGGTTTTGTCCCTTGATTTGGTAAAATACGCCAAAGCAAGAGGCAAAAAAGTTATATTTGAATGCGATGACCTAATCCATAAAGTTCCTAAAACCCACTACGCTTACAAGGAAACTAAAGGGCTGAAAGGATTGGAGCTTTTATGGAAAATGCTGAAAATATCTTGGTATGCCGACGGATTTATCGCCGCAACTCCCCAACTTTTGAAATACGCCCCGTTTTCTAAAAAATTATTGTTTCCAAATTATTGCGATTTAGTCCACTGGCTGAAGGAATACAAAGAAAATCAGACAGACAGGGTTAGGTTGTTATACGCAGGTTCAACCTCGCATACTGGAGACCTTGAGTGGATAAAGCCAGTTTTGAAAAAAGCCCTAAATAAATATCCCAATATCCAGTTTATTTATGTGGGCACTGGCGGAATTAAAACCAACGATTTAAACGCAAGGTTTATTTACGGGGAGGATTTTTTTGAAGGATTGCCGAATAACAGGGAGGCAATGCTCCCAGTTCCGCCGAATGTCTGGCCTTATATCCTGTCATCCCTAATGGCTGATATGGCTATTGCTCCCCTTGAAAAGAATTATTTCAACAAGTGTAAAAGCCAGTGCAAATATTTGGAATACGGCATTAACAGAATACCAGCGGTATATTCCAGACACCATTATACCGATGTTAAGGACGGGAAAACTGGCTTGCTGGCTGACACCAAAGACGAATGGTTTGAAAAAATATGCTGGCTGGCTGAACACGAAAAGGAAAGGAAGCAGATAGGACAGAACGCCTATCAGGATATTTTAAAAAACTACGATATAAGGAAATATATTATTAACTGGGTAAATTTTACGGAAAGCCTATGAAAAATGAATTTAAAAACAATTAGAGAAAAAGCAAGGAAATTATCAACAATTACCAATTCAGCTGATTATTCCACCTCTGATTTGAACACGGATATAAATATTGCTTACCAAGAATTGGCATTAGTTTTAGCCAACCTTAATGAGGATTTTTTTGAAGAGCAGAAAACTACTTTTGACCTTAAGCAGAATTCTGCTCTTTATTCTTTGCCGACGGATTTGCTGAAGTTTAAGCAGTTGAGGTTGGCTTATACTACTCCGACCGACGAGGATGACTACAAGATTGCCGAGGAATACGACCCGTCGGAAATTCAGGATATCCAGACGCAGGAAATAGATGTAGCGACAAGCAATCCGATAGTTGATATTACCAATAATTATATGCGGATTAGCCCAGTGCCAGATTCGGATGTCACCAAAGGCGGAGAGATATATTATATTGCCCGCCCTTCAGCCCTGTCCAATTCAGGAGATACGCCAGTTTTGCCGACGGAAATCCATCCCTTGCTGGCTGTCTATGGAGCCAAAGAAATAGCGATGAACAAGGGATTATATGACAGGTTTAATATTCTTAAAAGGGAATGGTTTGAAGGAATTGAAAGAATTAAAAGGCAGTTTGCCGAGAGGAATATCAACAGGCAAACCAGATTTAGGAACATTTTGGAAGTTCCAAGGCGTAGAAATAAAACGGAATTGTGGGGATAATATAATATGGCAACAACATTTACCAAAGAAACTAAACCTTCTGCTGATAGTTATCTTCTGAAAGAGGATAGTTATTATCTTCTGCTGGAAACGGGCGACAAGATAGTTTTAAGCAGAGGAATTGCCTTTAGTAAGGAAAGCAAACCAACTACTTCTTTTACAAAAGAAACTAAACCCTAATAGGGGTAAACCATAGTTTTCAGGAAAGCAGACTATTTAAATAAATGGCAGACCAAAAGATAAGCGAATTAAACGAATTAACAACACCAGACGGAGATGCCGATTTTGTGCCAGTTGTTGATACTTCTGCAGGGACAACTAAAAAAATAACTCCTAATAATTTAGGGGCGCAAGGACCGCAGGGACCGCAGGGACCTCAGGGAGACGCTGGTGCACAGGGTGCCCAAGGAGCGCAAGGTGCCCAAGGTGATACAGGAGCTCAAGGACCCCAAGGAGACGCAGGCGCTCAAGGCGCACAGGGCGCACAAGGAGCGCAAGGAGACACGGGAGCTCAGGGACCGCAGGGAGATACAGGTCCCCAGGGAGCCCAAGGAGCGCAGGGCGCGCAGGGGGCACAAGGCGCTCAGGGTCCACAAGGAGATACAGGGGCGCAGGGAGCTCAAGGTGATACAGGCGCTCAAGGAGCCCAAGGGGCTCAGGGA
>Ga0190352_1000031_pt1 | contig 39384 bp, 39 predicted proteins | sample 4872131011_MG_FD_161682 | JGI IMG/M metagenome (GOLD analysis project Ga0190352, IMG submission 161682) | Hydrothermal vent microbial mat bacterial communities from Southern Trench, Guaymas Basin, Mexico - 4872-13-10-11_MG | ecosystem: Environmental > Aquatic > Marine > Hydrothermal vents >...
AAGGCTAATCCAGTAGTAGAATGGTTCCTAAGAAACAAATGCCCTGAGATTAGAGATTGGCTGGATAAAGTTCTATCAATAAAGACTGGAAAATATGACAAAGAAGATATACGTAAAGCAGAACAGGCAGTTTTAAATTCAATCAATGATCTTTTAACTTATGTAATAGACCCAGCAATATATGATGCTCAACTTTTTCTTCAATGGGATTCATCTGAATTAACAACAATAGTTGATTTCACTGATAAAATTGTTATAGATGTTGGCGCGGGGACAGGGAAATTAACATTTATTGCCGCTGAGAAGGCAAAAGCAGTTTTTGCTGTAGAACCAGTTGGCAATCTGCGCTTTTATATAAAGGAAAAAGCAAAGAAACTGGGTTTAAACAATGTCTTTCCGGTTGATGGATTGATCACCGATATTCCTTTTCCAGACAAGTTTGCGGATATTTGCATGGAAGGTCATACATTTGGTGATAACATAGAGGTAGAACATAAAGAAATGGAGAGAGTTACAAAGAAAGGTGGTATAGTGATACATTGTCCTGGGAATAATGATGTAGATAATGAAATACACCGGTTTTTGGTTGCAAAAGGGTACAGTTGGTCCAAATTTGAAGAGCCCGGAGATGGAATGAAAAGAAAATATTGGAAATGCATTGGCTGACTATTTACAGAGAAAAGGCACTTAGCCTAACAGCGGACATGCGGCTTCGCTTCGCCCAAATTCAGCTTTACCGGACTTCGTATGTCTCGGAAATGTCAGGCGAAATCTGCTGTTGTTTGATTAATATAGGAGGTAGTAGATAAAATGGTGAAGGTTGTTCTAATCATTTTGGGAATGCTCTTTGTTCTGATAGTATCAACTTCTACTATCGGCAACATTGTGTTTACAAAAAAGGCGAAAGAAGAGGCAAAGGAGATTTTTAGAGATGGTAAAGAGATAAAATCAGAAGTCGTCACTGAGAGGGATATAGAAGGATTGCCAGAACCGGTTCAAAGGTACTTAAAATACACTCAGATTATAGGCAAGGAGAAAATTAAAACTGCCAGGCTGAAACAGGGTGGGCATTTTCGGATGAAAGAAAATCAAAAGTGGAGGCCAATAAAAGCAGAACAATACTTTAGTGTTGATGATATTGAGTTTATCTGGCTGGCAAAGGTAAGATTTGCTCCACTGTTCTCAATATATGCAAAGGATGAATTTATTGATGGCAAGGGAAATTTGATGGTAAAGTTGTTGGGACTTATAAAAGTTGTTGATGCGAAGGGATATGAGATTGACCAGGGTGAACTTTTAAGATTTTTAGCTGAATGCCTATGGTTTTCTTCGGCATTTTTAAATGAATATATCAAATGGGAAGCTATTGACAACAGTTCAGCAAAAGCAACGATTAGTTATAAAGGGACCACTGCTTCAGCTGTTTTTCACTTCAATGAAAAGGGAGAAGTAACAAAGATAACGGCAAAGAGATATAGAGAAGTGGATGGTAAGTTTGCACTTGAGGATTGGGAAGGACAAATCGTCGAATACAAGACATTTAATGGCATTGTTATTCCAAATAAGATAAATATTATCTGGAAATTAAAAACCGGAGATTTTTGCTACGACAAAGTTGAGATTATTGATATTGAATACAATAAGCCTTCAGTGTATTGAATGGGCTTCGCCTAACGGCAGGTATGCGGTTCGCTCACCGATACCATTCGCCATGCTTCGGGCTTCGCATACCCGCAATCCCTTAGGCGGCATTGGTTAATTAAACAGGAGAGGGGTTATATGACTTTAATAGAAATACGCGAAATGGATGATACAAGCAAATCCTTTGTTGGGACATGTACACATGTCAATGATACACCAAAATTTCTTTCAAGACACGAGATAGACTTTGCAGCTAAAAAGAGAATTTGTTGGCTTCAAGGATTATATGATAAAGGTGTCAGAACAAAAGTTGCTTATATTAATCATGAACCAGTGGGATTTATACATCTTATACCTATAGAAATATGTCCCTGGGGTCCTATTGGAAAAGACTTATTGGTAATTCCTTGTTTAGTAGTATTAAGTAAAGTAAGAAAAAGAGGAATAGGCAGAAAACTTATTGCAAGTGCAGAAGAAGAAGCACTTCGTCAAGGTTCAAAAGGTTTAGTTACAATAGGTTATTATCATATTTACTGGTTTATGCCGGCAGCTTTCTTTGAAAAATGTGGATTCGAGGTAGTAAAGCGTAGAAATAACGAAGCAATTTTATGGAAAGTATACGACCAAAGTGTAACTGAACCAGAACTATTAACACCAAATTATAATTATAAAGAAAATAAAGACAGGGTAACGATTGATCTTTTTTGGAATACATTTTGTCCCACAAGTTATATAGAGGCTCAAAGAGTTAGAGAAGTAGCAGAGGAATTTGGCGATAAAGTTTTACTGAATGAGTATTGTGCTGATGATAGAGATATCCTTCTCCGTTATCAGATTGACAGGGGAATTTTCATAAATGGTAAAGAAATATGGTATGGTCATGAAGCTCCTAAAGAGGGTATAAGGAAAGCTATATATGAAGCTCTTAAGGATTAATCAGTGTTTCCATTATGCCAACACTTGCTACCCTGCGGGGGAGATGTTCTTTGAGCCAGGTTTATGGCATGAACACGTCGAGAACACGAGGAACATTACTGCAATTGTAGAGAAACATAGGGGGTATATAAAATGGTTGAAGTTATTATCATAATTATGTTTGCTTTTGTATGCGAACTAATTGATTCATCATTAGGAATGCTTTATGGAACAATCTTATCACCCGTACTCATCATTATGGGATACGATCCTCTCGTTGTGGTCCCTTCCATTTTGTTTTCCCAGGCGATTGGTGGATTTATAGCAAGTGTAATGCATCATAAATTAAAAAATGTGGAGTTTAGGGTTGATAAAGAAGTGATGAAAAAATTAGAAGAACTAGGTTATATTGATTCTTTCAGGAAAGGTGTAAGCAGGGATTTAAAAGTTGTCTTTGTTGTAACCTTTGCTGGTGTTCTCGCCACCATTATTGCAGCATTCACAGCCATAAATGTTCCAAAGGTTGCACTGAAAACCTATATCGGGATTCTGGTGCTTGCGATGGGAATAATCCTTCTATTGAGGAGCAAATTTGAATTTTCATGGAAAAAGATAGTTGGGATAGGTATACTGAGTGCCTTTAACAAAGGAATATCCGGTGGTGGATTTGGGCCTGTGGTTACCAGTGGACAGTTAATTGCTGGAAGGGAAAGCAAAGAATCCATTGGAGCTACCACTCTATCTGAAGTATCAATCTGCACCGTTGGATTTTTAACTTATTTAATCAAAAATGGTTTATCAACGTGGAAGTTAGTTGCGTTACTCACTGCGGGAGCAGTTATTGGTGCCATAATAGGACCACATATTACCGCAAAATTTAAATCTGAAAAGAAATTAAGGTTAGGTTTGGGAATCTTAGTAACTTTATTGGGAATATGGACGTTAGTAAAAACATGGTTAATTTGAGATATACTGCAATAATAGATAACACTGTATGTTATACGACATTGGGACGGCTTGCCAGAGAGACATTTAAACAACATTCAATTTATTTTTTCTATGGATAAAAAACTTCTTGCAAAAATTAGAAAAATGGCGGATTCCCAAGATTGGCAAGTCAGAGAGGATGCCGCAGGAGAAATAAGGCAAATTAACGACAAATTTTTCTTAGAATATCTACCGGTTTGGAAAAAGTGGGTTAAAGACCCAAACCCTAATATTAGACGTGCCGTTGAAGTTGGTTTGTTGAGGATTAAAAAAGAATTTGTCCCCCACGCTTTAGATTTACTTGACCCGTTGATGTACGATAATAATTCTTATGTTAGAAAAAATTGTGGTCCTTTTGCTTTGTCGCATGTGGGCTACAAAGATCCTGAGGCAACATTCCTGAGATTAAGAGATTGGATGAAAATTGAGAATAAAAATGTTCGCTGGAATGTCGCTATGTGCTTGGGGGCCTGGTTCGGCCAGAAATATCCAAAAGATTCATTAAAATTATTGAAAGTTCTTGCGAAAGACAAAGAAAAATTTGTCTGGAGGGCGGCGGCATCTTCTCTTGTAAAACTCATCCGAAAACATCCAGAGTTAAAGCAAAAAGTTTTTTCATGGAAAGGTTGCGACGAGTGCCTTAATGTTGTAAAAAAATATATAAAATGATACAAACTCGCAACTTCGTATATGCGCAAACTTTATATGAAATCGTGGGCTTCGGTTCATCTAACATGTGCATAAAAATCGTGTGATTATGATGAAAAATCAGGATAACTCAGATAAGTGGCCGGATTTTAGATTTAATTTGGAAGAAATATCTGGTGCAGTTGGAGATTATGGAACGTTAATCCCAATTGTCCTTGGCGTGGCTATAATTTCAAATGCCAATTTAGGACATATTCTGCTGTTTTTCAGCATATGGTATATCATCACAGGTCTATATTACAAAATGCCTGTTCCTGTAGAGCCAATGAAGGCCATTGGGGTTGTAGCTATTGGAGAAGGTTTAAGCGGTGGCGAGATTGCAGCATCTGGAATAATCTTAGGGGCTCTTTTTTTAGTTGTGGGATTTTGTAAAGGAATGAAATTTATTCAGGAGAGAGTTCCCAATAGTGTTATTAGAGGTATACAGTTAGGTTTAGCATTACTTTTGATCAAAACATCAATTAATTTTATTGTTGATGATTTTATTTTGGCCTTTGTTTGTATAATTATTGTTATTTTATTTTCAATCGCAAATAAATTTGGCAAAATTCCAGATGCTTCTGCAATAATCATTCTATTAATCGGCATAATTGTTGGTTTTTATAAACGTGGAATTCCTCCTATCAGCATTATGTCATTACCAAATATCATTCGCCCCACAGTCCAGGATTTTCTGAAAGGTGCTTGGTTATTAGCAATTCCTCAGGCACCGCTGACCATTACCAATGCAATACTTGCAACCTCGTTGTTGATGCAAGACCTTTTTCGCAGAGATATTGACCCGGATAAATTGTCAAAAAGTATTGGCCTAATGAATCTAACTTCTGCTCCTTTTGGAGGTTTTCCCATGTGTCACGGTGCTGGCGGTCTCGCAGCACAATACAGATTTGGAGCCCGAACTGGAGGGTCAAATATTATTAGTGGTTTGATTTTATTACCAATCGCTCTGTTTTTTGCCAGCCCAGAATTTGTCGCAGTTATTCCTTATGGTGTTTTTGGAGCATTATTAGTTTTTGTTGCAATTGAATTAGGAAAACATGGTTTGAAAACAGATTCTTATATTGTTACAGGCATCATAGCAATTTTAGCATTATTAACTAATATTACAATTGCTTTCATTGTTGGGATGGTGTTGGCCTATTCTCGCCTTAGATTTTTCTCATAATTTTTTTCATCTGCAACCATCCCCAGCTGCCACATGAGGTATATATACTGGTTCGTGATGCTTTGTAATCTCTTTTTTAATGGCTTACCAGCGCCATGGCCTGCCTTGGGTTCCACGTAAAGGAGAATGGGGCCCTTTGTTTTCACCATATTCTGCATTTTTGCTGCCATCTTCATGGCATGCATGGGGTGAACCCTTCCATCTGATTCTGCGGTGTAAAAGAATACAGAAGGGTAGACTTTATCAGGCTCTACATGATGATATGGAGAATATGCAAAAAGATATTTAAAGTCCTCGGGATTATCCGGATTTCCGTATTCAGGAATCCAGATGTGGGCCACACCGAATTTATGATATCGCAACATATCCAGAAGTGGAACACCACAAAATACTGCCCGGAAGAGGTCCTGTCTCTGAGTCAATACTGCACCTACGAGAAGCCCTCCATTACTTCCACCACTTATAGCAAGTTTTTCCGGATTTGTGTAGCCCTTAGAAATCAGATATTCCGCTGCAGCTATAAAATCATCAAATACATTCTGTTTCTTATCCCTCATTCCCTCTTTATGCCATTCTTCTCCATATTCGTTACCACCACGAATACCGGCAATGGCAACCACGCCTCCACGTTTCAACCATGGTATATAACCTTCGGCAAAATAGGGTGATATGCCCAGTCCGAATCCTCCATAGCCTGTAAGCAGGGCAGGATGACTGCCATCCAATTTAATTCCCTTCTTATGAAGTATATACATGGGGACACGAGTCCCGTCTTTTGACTCATAGAATACAAATTCCTGAGTATACTCATTCACGTCAAAATCCACGGGTCTTCTATATATCAGTTCTTTCTCACGGGTGTTCACATCCATTCTGTATATTGAAGAAGGATAAAAATAGGAACTAAAAGTGTAATATATTTCAGGGGAATCGTAATCCACGATGCTGAACCAGAGACTACCCTTCACCGGAGTTTTTACCTCGTATTCGGTTTTCCCATCTCTTCTGGCTATGAAAAATCTGGTATAGGTATTTTCCTTCACAGAATAAAGGAGTTTGCCTTGAGCGAAGGAGAAGCTTTGAAGAACTCCCTTTCCTTCAGGAATTATTTCATCTGCTTTTTCAATGTCAGGGTTATCCACTGCCATCTTGAGAAGACGATATCTGGGAGCTTTGTAATTAGTCAAAATATACAGCGTATCCCTGTACACTTTCACCTGAAAGGTACCATCAAGCCCCACAGCTATAGGTTTCCAGTCCTTGTCCACGCCGATTCTTCTGAAATAAAGGTCGTTCTGTGTCCAGCCCCTGGATATGGAGAGAAATAGGTATTTACCATCTCTGGAGACTTTTATACCCGGAATCTCCGTAGGAGCAAGTCCCTCTCCATAGATATATTCATCCTCTTCCCAGGGTGTTCCCAGTTTATGAAAATAAATTCTCGGGAGGAACTTATCACCTCCGGTATTTCTGGCATAATAAAAACCAGAATTATCCGGTAACCAGGCTATAGATGTCCATTTCGTATCCGGGATAGTATCTTTGAGATGTTTACCTGTCTCCACATCAAGAATGTAAAGTGTACTGTTTTCACTTCCACTTTTAGATTTACCGTATGCAAGATATCTTCCATCCAAGGAGGGGTAAAGCCAGTCCATGGCCACCGTTCCATCTTCACTGAATTTATTGGGGTCTATAATCACCTGTGCATTATCAGGGTCAAATTTACCTTCATTCATATAAAGAACCGCATGATTTTCCCTTCCCGTTCTCCTGTAAAAGAAGTATTTATTTCCTCTTACAAAGGGAGATGAGAGAGATGGCTTGGATAAAATTTTTTCAAGTTCAGCTTCAAGTTTTTTCCTCTCCGGTAATGAATCCAGGATACTTCTTATCAATGCGTTCTGTGCCTCCGCCCATTTTTTAACCTCAGGATCATCAAAATTCTCGAGCCATCTGTAAGGGTCAGCTACGGCAATACCAAATAGGGTATCTACCACATTTACGGTCCTGGTTTCAGGATATTTTATATTCTGCATAATGCCTCCAAATGTTAATATCAAAAATATCAGGTAGTTCACCATTTTCCCCCTACTGCATTATTATATTATATAGTGTCAATTTCGAACTTTTAAAACTGTGAAGTTTGTTGATTGGGGTTAAGTAAGGGATTTAAAATATAAAGACTTGAGGAGGAGAGATGGAAAGACTTGATGAATTTGAAGTACGTAAGGCCAAGATTCAGGAGCTCAGAGAAAAAGGTCTAGAACCCTATCCGTATAGGTTTGAGAAGACACATGATTCACTATTTATTAAAGAACATTTTGATGAACTGGAAGGTAAAACAGTCTCCATCGCAGGCAGGATAATAACGAAGAGGGTTTTTGGAAAGCTCTCCTTCGCCCATTTAAGGGACGAACAGGGAGATATTCAGATTGCAATACAGAAGGGCACAAGCAAAGTTCCCCAGGTTGAAGAGGATGGGTCTAAATTCTTTAAGAAATATATCGATGTTGGGGATATAATAGGCGTTAAAGGAAAGGTGTTCAAAACAAAAACCGGTGAGGTTACTGTCCTTGCCGAGGAATTCGTAATACTTGCCAAGGGATTGAGACCACTGCCTGAAAAATGGCATGGACTCAAGGATAAAGAAGTGAGATATCGTGAAAGATATCTCGACTTTATTGTTAATAAAGAAACCAGGGAAGTGTTCAAAAAGAGAAGTCAGATAATTCAGTTGATGCGTAACTTCTTTATTGAAAAAGGTTTCCTTGAGGCTGATACTCCCATATTGCAGCCCATATATGGTGGTGCCTTCGCGAAACCCTTCGAAACTTACTCAAATGCCCTTGATACTAAGCTTTATTTAAGGATAGCAGATGAGCTCTATCTCAAGAGACTCCTTGTGGGTGGCTTTGAGAAAGTATTTGAATTTGCAAAGGATTTCAGAAACGAGGGTATCGATAGATTGCACTATCCGGAGTTCATAATTCTTGAAGCATATGCCGCTTATTGGGATTACAATGATATGATGGAGCTCACAGAGGAGCTCTTCGAAGAGCTTGCTGTAAAATTGTACGGTTCATCTGAAATAGATTATCAGGGAGAAAAGATCTCCTTTAAGAGGCCTTTTCCAAGGATAAGTTATCTTGATGAACTTGAGAAAAAACTGGGGAGGGATCCGCTCGGTATGACCCTGAAAGAACTTAGAAGTGTTGGTGTTGAGCTTGGCCTCAAGAATGCAAATAGACTCCCCTTTAATAGGTTGCTTGACAAAATATTTGATAATCTCGTGGCGGATCATATAAAGAACCCAACCTTTGTGGTGGATCATCCACTGGTTATTTCTCCTCTTGCAAAAAGACACAGAGAGTTTGAGGAGAGGGTGGAGCGTTTTGAGCTATTTATTCTTGGAATGGAATTTGCAAACGCCTTTTCAGAACTGAACGATCCTGTTGATCAGAGAAAAAGGTTTGAGGAGCAGATTAAATTTAGGCAGGAAGGGGATGAGGAGATACCCGCAGAGATAGATGAGGATTTTCTCAAGGCCCTGGAATACGGCATGCCTCCCGCAGGGGGGATTGGCTTTGGAGTGGATAGAATAGTTATGCTATTTACAAATCAGTATTCAATAAGGGATGTAATTTTATTCCCACAACTGAGGCCTAAGTCTTGAGTCCTTTTCTCAGGAAAGAAGAACTTTTTGTTGCTAGAAGTTATCTGAAAGCAGCACGGAGGGGGTTCCTTTCCTTTCTCACTACTTTCTCAATCCTGGGAGTATTTATTGGTGTTGCTGCCCTGATCATTGTAATAGGTGTTATGACGGGCTTCCAGACCGAACTAAGAAAAAGAATTATCGGCATGACCCCCCATGTCATTGTTACCCAGTTCTTTGATGAACCCTTTGAGTACAGTGATTCTCTAAGGAATCTATTGCTGGGCATTGATGAAGTGACCAGAGTGGAACCCTATATTTTAGTGAAGACCATGATAAACAGAGGTATCTATTCAGATGGTGTGGTGGTGAAGGGTGTTGAATATCTACCCCGTGAGGTGAAGCAGAATATAATGATGGGAGATTCAATTTTCCACGAGAAGAGTATATTTCTGGGGGTTAATCTTGCAGCCATGCTGAGAACGGTGCCTGGAGATACCATCAAGGTGTATTCACCTTACGGTGTGAGAAAAACCCCCTTTGGTATGATAATGAAATCAAAGGATTTCACTGTGAGAGGGATATTCGATGCAGGACTCTATGACTTTAATACTGCCTTTGCCTTTGTCAGACTGGATGGCCTGCAGAGTCTTTTGGGCTTTGGGAATAAAATATCCGGTTTTGAGGTATATATTAAAGATCCAATGAAGGCTTTTAGAGTTAAGGATAAGATCCACAAACGTTTAGAATATCCATTTACTGAGACTACATGGATAGAGATGAATAAAAGTCTCTTTTCCGCTTTAAGGCTGGAAAAACTTGCCATGTATATTATCCTTATACTGATAGTGATAGTGGCTTCCTTCGGAATAATAGCCGCTCTCATGATGCTGGTGGTGGAAAAAACCAGGGAAATTGGTGTTTTGAGGTCCATAGGATTCAGAAGGGATCAGGTTAAGAAGATCTTTGTTGCCCTTGGATTGATACTGGGGGGTATTGGAACCCTGTCGGGAGTTTTGTTTGGGATTGTTGTAAGTGTGATAATGGATAAATTCAGATTATTCAGGTTACCTCCAGATGTTTATTTCATTGACAGAATTCCGGTTATGGTGAGGGTTCAGGATGTGTGTATAATTGTGGTGGTAACCCTTCTCATAGTTTTTCTTGCCTCCCTGATTCCTGCCCGAAGGGCAGCCAATCTCATACCCGTGGAGGCTATAAGATATGAATAAGGCCATCGTGGCAAATGGAATATGGAAAAGTTATAAAACAGAAGTGGAGGTAATTGAGGTAGTTAAGGGTCTTGATCTTGAGGTGAATGTGGGAGAGCGGGTTATAATAATGGGTCCCTCTGGCTCCGGTAAGAGCACATTGCTCCATCTACTGGGCACCATAGATATTCCGGATAAGGGAGAACTCTATATTCTTGATTTGAAGGTGAACGGTGCAGAGGATGATGAGCTTTCAAGATTTAGAGCAAGGCATATAGGTTTTGTTTTTCAGTTTCATCATCTTTTTAGTGATTTCACAGCCCTTCAGAATGTTATGATTCCTTTAATTTTGAATAGGTTTTCTGGCAAGGAAGCAGAGGAGAGGGCTTATGAGGTTCTAAAAGAAGTAGGGCTTGAAGGGAAGGAATATAAGAGACCGCAGGAGCTCTCAGGTGGTGAGCAACAGAGGGTTGCAATTGCGAGAGCCTTAGCCACACAGCCTTCTCTTCTTTTGTTGGATGAGCCAACTGGCAATTTGGATTCCAAAAATGCCTTAAAACTTATGGAATTGATAGAAGAGGTCAGCAGGGAGAAAGAAATCACAACAATTATGGTGTCCCATAATCAGAGCCTCAGACCCTATTTTGAAACAGCTTATTTACTGGATAATGGAAGGCTGAAAAGATATGAATCTTAAACTTACATGTGATCCGGATATCTGGAGAGAGGAGATATTGAGTTACAAAAGATGGCATTTTTTCTATCTTCCAGACTGGTATAATGTATTTGACACAGTGATCAAGAAGTCCTATCTCGCATATACTGAGGAAGGTATTTATTTCCCTTTCCAGATTGTGGGTATCCCCGGAATAAAGGTGAAACTTTATAGTGCACCCTGGGGGGGGTATGGGGGAGTCTTTGGTGAAGAAGTGGATCATGAGAGTGTAGTCCATATATTAGAAAATATCAATAAGAAAATTCATGTGAAAAAGGTTTACATTACCCTTTCCCCGGATAGAGTTGAGGAGCTGGAATATTATTCAGATTTTAACCCTAAAATGGAGGAGCTTTTTACCTATGTAGTTCCCCTTATATCAACCACCGCAAATAGTGAGATGTTGGGAGAAGCTAGAAAGAGAAATATTGGAAAAGCTCGGAAGGCTGGTCTTGTTGTAGAAAGAAGAAAAGATGATGGGGCTATTAGAACATATTATAGTATGTATCTGGATTCTTTGAGAAGATGGAGGGCAAAAAGAAGGTACAGTCTAACTGATTTCCGAAAGCTCCTCTCTTCAAGTTTTGCAAATCTATTTCTTGTGAGAGATGAGGTGGATTATCTTTCAGGAGCCGTAGTTTTATCATCAAAGGAGGAACTTTTTTACTGGCACGGTGCTGGATACGAAAGGTTTTTTTATCGGAGACCCAACGACCTTCTTCACTGGGAAATTATAAAATACGGTATAGAAAGGGGTTTCAAAAGATACAATATGGGTACTACACAGGGGATTGAGGGCCTCAAACGATTTAAAAAGGATTTTGGGGCGGTCCCCAAAAAGGTAATGAATCTTATAATTGAAAGATGAATATTCTTATAATCACTCCATGGTGCGATGACCTGGAGCTTGAATCGGTTAAGGGTACCCCCGAAAATGCTTATCTTGTTAAAGCTTTGTTAAATAGAGGACACAGAATATATGTTATATGTCAGGGAGAATATAAAGGTAAAGAGAGGAAAGGAATAAATATGGTCAATGTAGACCCTTACCCTGTATTGAGTCCCGGTCCTCTCAATTATCCCCTGGCACCTATGCTGCAATCCATTTACAGTAAAAAACTCCGTAAAATCCTTCAGGATGTTCTTGATGTATTTAGTCCCCATGCAATTTTGAATATAGGGGGCTACGGTCACATTGAGATTTTAAAAATTTCAAAAAAGAAGAGAATTCCATATATTGTGAAGTTAATGGGCACCATTGAGTTTGCCAAAGGTCCCGGAAGTCCTATTCGGATTTTCCAGTATTATCGTGAGTTTTTATGTTTCAGAAATAAAGCAGATTTCTATTTTCTTGTGGATGATGGTAGCCTGCCCGATAAGGTTGCATTATATCATGGCATCAAAGGGGATAAATTTCTGCTTCTGCCTAATCCAAGACCTTCCTCTGAACTTATAAGCGAGCAGAAGGATAGAGATATAGTTAGTGTAGGGTATTTTTCCAGGTTCGATAAACTTAAAGGCACTGATTTTTTCTATAAAATTGCAAACAACATATTAAAGAACAATAAGGACGTCAGATTTATTATTGCCGGAGATGGGCCATACAGGAATTTGATTTTGAGACTGAAGGAAAAATATCCCGAGAGGATAAAATATCTCGGGTTTATTCCCCACAAAGAGTTACTTAAATATTATGGTGAAATAGATATTATTGTTTCCACCAATCGCTATGCCAACGCCACCCTTCAGGTTGTGGAAGGTATGAATTTTGGTGTCCCGCCCGTGGTCTTTGATGTGCTTGGGACCAGAAGACTTATAGAGGACGGGAAGACAGGTCTTCTTGTGAGGCCGTGGAATGTGAAGGAATTCGTGAATAAATTGAATGAGCTTATTGAAAATAAAGAAAAAAGAGTAGAATTAGGCCTTAAAGCCAGAGACTTTGTTAGAAAAAATATCCCTACCTGGGAGGATCGAGTGGATATGGAGATGAGCAAGATGGAGGAGTTGGTAGATGCGCGTGGTTAAAAATATTATCTTTCTTTATCTTGCTTATTTTCTTACTTTTCTTGCAGGATTTTTGCAGCTTAAGATATTAACACTATTCATTCCCAAGGATGCGTTAGGGCATTTTTTCTTTGCTGGAAATGTAGGGTTATTTCTGGGTAGTATATTACTCCTGGGTTTCCCGCTGGTGTTCCAGCGATATATTCCCATTTATAGAAGGGATGAGATGAAAGACAAGGAAGCTTCACTGATATATCTTGCATTTTCACTCCATATTGCTTTTGGGATTATTCTATTTATTGTAGTGTATTATTTAAAGGGAATTAGTTTTTTGCTCCCATTTTCTGCTTTTTATCTTCTTTCAACTTATAGCATTCCCCTTTTTGCTTTCATATCCCAGGAGAAGGCATATTACTACGCTATATACAGTTCTCTGAGAATCGGGGCGGTGGTCGTATTTCTTTATCTCACAAGAAGGATACTAAATATAGAGAGGGCTTCTCTCATAATTCTTATATCCACTATCGCTTGTATGGTCCCGGCTCTTCTGAGCAGTGCCACGCCTGTATTTAAATTCAAACAGGTTTTCAGGGAAATAAAAGCATTCCTGAAATATTCATTCTTTTCACAACTACTTTCTCCCTTTTTCCAGTATATGGATGGCATTTTAATCCCTCTTTTCATGCCCTATAGTTTTCTTTCCATTTTTACAGTTGCCCGGAAACTGGATTTTGGTTCCAGACAGATCCTGGAGATACCTCTTCAGGCCACTGCACCTTATATAAGCTCAAAAAAGGAAGATGAAACCCGCGAGGAATTATTCAGAAAAGGTTTTAACATATTTAGAACAGTGTATTTTTATGCTGCTTTGACCATCTTTTTCATTTTTCTATTCTTCGGAAGAAGGCTCATTGTGCTTGTAAGTTCTCCTTCTTATCTGGATGCATATCCTCACCTCATTCTCCTATCACTTTCATTGCTGGTTTCATCTATATTTGCTCCCGATGCCATGTACAGTCGTTCAGTGGGTAGAGTAGATATATTCTTCTATAAAGATGTGGTCTGGGTTTTTAGCTTTCTCCTGTATATTTTTGTTGCTGCTCCTCATTTTAAACTATATGGATTTTCCAGTGCATTTGTTTTCGCCTCGTTGCTTACCCTTATATATCAGACTTCAAAGTTGAGGACAGCACCCCTTGTGGAATATATATATGATATTTTAAGAGTAGTCCTTATCTCTGTGGGGGCCTATGTGTTCTACTTGAGAGGGAATTACTTTCTTCCTTTTTTAATTTTAATGTTGATCATTACGGTGGATTTCAGAAAAATTATAGAAGTATATGATTTTTACAGGAAATGCTTTAAAAGAGGATAGTTTATCGAGGCTTGCCTCTATTTTTTGTTTATGTTATAATTGAGGATGAAAGGGGGAACCTATGAAAGTTGGGAAGATTGTATTGGGTTTTGTGGCGGGTTTTGTTGTTGGTGCATCCCTTGTGGCGCTATTTACACCCTGGAGTGGTGAGGAAGTGAGAGAAACACTCGGGTTGGAAAAGCCCGATGTGAAAAAGAGAATCGACAGGGTGAAAAAGAAAATAGAGTCACTTGAGCGAGAACTGGAAGAAAGAGGTGAAGATGCTATTCAGGAAAAGAAAGAAGATTGAGGGTGAAAAGAAGAATATTCCCGAAGGTCTGTTTTTGAAGTGCGAGAAGTGTGGGGAACTTTTTTACAAGAATCAGCTGGAAAAAAATCTCTGGGTATGTCCTAAATGCGGTTTTCATTTTCGCGTTGGCGTGGATTTTTACAAGAAAATTCTCTTCGATGATGGAGACTTTATTGAGCATTTTGCAAGAGATCTTGAAAGCGGGGACCCGCTGGATTTTCCGGGTTACAAAGAAAAACTTGAGAGGGCAAAGGCGAAAACAGGTCTCAAGGAAGCTGCTCTTAGTGGTCTTGCGCGAATAAATGGGAAAGAGGTGGTATTCTTCCTCACGGATTTCAGGTTTTTGGGTGGAAGTATGGGGTCGGTATATGGTGAGATTTTTTACAGAGCCGCTCAGGAGGCTATAAAAAGAAATATCCCGTTTATTTCGCTTACTTCTTCAGGTGGGGGTGCAAGAATGCACGAAGGTATTTTTTCTCTCATGCAGATGGTTAAAACTACAGTAGCTGTGGTTGAAATGGAGGAGAAAGGTATTCCCTTCATTTCTGTTCTTGCGGACCCCACCATGGGTGGGGTAATGGCATCTTTTGCTTCTTTAGGAGATATTATAATAGCTGAACCTGGGGCTTTGTTGGGTTTTGCTGGTCCACGGGTAATCCAGCAGACAATAAAACAGGATCTCCCCCCTGGTTTTCAGCGGTCTGAATTTTTGCTTGAGAAGGGATTTGTGGACATGGTGGTTCCAAGAAAGGAATTAAAATCTGTTTTATCTAAATTACTTGATATTCTGGGAGGAGAAAATGGCAGAAGTTAAACTGGTTAATGTGACAAAGATTTTTCAAAGGGGGAATATAGGTGTTAAAGATGTGAATTTTACCGTGGAAGATGGAGAATTTTGTGTAATACTGGGTCCTTCAGGATGTGGAAAGACCACAACGTTGAGGCTCATAGCTGGTCTAGAAGAACCGACTGAGGGTGAAATTTATGTCGGTGGCAGACTGGTGAATAATGTCCCACCCAAGGATAGAGATATTGCGATGGTTTTCCAAAATTACGCTCTCTATCCTCACATGAATGTTTTTGATAATATGGCCTTTGGATTAAAAATGAGAAGAATGCCGAAGGAGGAGATAAAGAAACGAGTAGAAGAAGCAGCAAAACTTCTGGGTATAGAGAAACTTTTAGATAGAAAACCCAGGGAACTTTCTGGTGGCCAGAGGCAGAGAGTTGCATTGGGTAGAGCCATTGTGAGAAATCCCAAAGTATTTCTTTTCGATGAGCCTCTATCCAACCTTGACGCTAAGATGAGGGTGAGAATGAGGGCTGAACTGGCGAGATTACATAAGAAACTGAAGGCGACTTCCGTCTATGTGACCCATGATCAGGTAGAGGCTATGACGCTTGGTGATAAGATTGTACTTCTTAAAGATGGGACAGTGCAACAGATTGCAGATCCCCTTACCCTTTATCATAAGCCAGCTAACAAATTCGTTGCAGGCTTTATCGGTTCTCCAGCCATGAACTTTTTTGAAGGTAAAATAATGAAAGAAGGTGAAACTTTCTATTTTGTTGGTAAGGAATTGAAAATAAAAATTCCAGAGAAAAAAGCCATCAAAATAAAAGAAAGAAAGAACATAGAAGAGGTTGTATTTGGGATTAGACCAGAAGATATTGAATTCGACAAGGGAGAAATAGAAGCAAGGGTGGACCTTATAGAGACTCTCGGAAATGAGATTCTTGTATATCTGTCTCTGGATGATACCACGTTTATTGCCAGGATCCCGCCCTATAATCCACCAAAGGCCAATGATAGTGTAAGGATAAATTTCATAGAGGACAGAATTCATATTTTCGATACAAAAACCGAGGAGAATATCACCATTTGAAGCATTTTATCCTCAGGCTCTGGCAGAAACTTGACAGAGATGACTGCTTCAATAGAGCTGCTTCCCTGGCATATATAACCATTTTTGCTTTTATACCAGTATCCTCCATTTTATTTTTTCTTTTTGCCAGATTTCAGTTTTTTGGAGAAATACAGGATAAATTAAGAGATTTGTTTTTTGCTTACTTTGTTCCCCAATCTGCTGCCCAAATGAATGCTTACTTTGCAAGATTTATTGAAAAGATAGGAAACCTGGGTATCTTGGGTATCATAGTCCTTATAATAACTTCTCTCCTTCTGGTGGATGCACTAGAGAAGGTTATGAATGACATCTGGGGAGTCATCAAAAAACGTCCTCTTCTCAATAAGCTTGCTTCTTATTGGGCTTTTCTTAGTTTGGCTCCCATTCTTATAGGTCTATCCTTTTACCTTACAACAAGGGTTTCATCTTATCCCCTTGTAAAATTTTTTGGTGAATTAAGCTTTTTTAAGTATTTTTCTGCCATTGTAATTCCATTCTTTATAACGGTAGTGGCATTTTTTGTGGTTTATTATTTTCTGCCCAATGCAGAAGTAGACCCCGTTAAGGCTCTTATTGGTGCCATTACCGGTGCTTTCCTATGGGAGGTTTCGAAATGGGGCTTTGATATATATCTTGCAAAATTCTCATTTTTGCAGACCTTTTACGGTACTGTAGCCACAATCCCTATTTTTATATTCTGGATTTATCTCTCCTGGCTCTTTCTACTGGTTGGTGCTCAAATTGCCGTATTACTGGAAGGAGATCCGGGGGAAAGGTTCTCTCCCGCATTGACGCTTTTAACTCTTCTTGAAGTATATAAAAAATTTGAAAGCGAAGGGGAATGTACTCTTAAAGATATACAGGAAAAACTAAAGGTGAATAAGGGGAGAGCAAGAGCGATGTTGAGAAGACTGGAGTTTCTGAGGCTGTCTGCAGAGGTGGAGAAAGGGAAATTTGTTCCTGTCAAGGCAGCAAAAAGACTATTTCTTGTAGACGTTTTACATAAGCTGGAGGTTATAAACATTAATGATGTAAAGGACGATGTTATAGGTTTTAAAACCATGGAGGAGATTAAAAAGAGGCTTAACAAGGGGATAGATGCAATTACCCTGGAGGAGGTTCTTTCATGGGAGGAGAATTGATCGTTGCTTTGAATACAAATAATATCGAGGAAGCCCTTGAATGGGTTGACCGACTTAGGGGTGTTGTTAATTTTTATAAGGTGGGACTGCCATTATATCTGAAATATGGGAAAAAGATAATCGAAGAATTGAGAAGTAGAAATCTGAGAGTATTTCTTGATCTAAAACTTCATGATATACCTTCTGTTGTAAAGCAGAGTTTGGAGGTCTTCCAGAGGGGTGAAGTTGAGATGGTTACATGTCACGTTTCAGGAGGAAGCGAAATGCTAAAAGAGGCAAAGGAGGCTGCATCTCAAAGTGGAATAAGGATAGCAGGGGTTACAATATTGACAAGTATTGATAGATACATGATGCAGAGATTTATTGGGCATTACCTCACCCTCGAGGAGGTAGTCAACAATTTACTCAAGGTTGCCATGGAGGTTTCTCTTGATCTAGCTGTAGTCTCGGGTAAAGAATTGAAGAGCATCCCCGAAGAGGTAAAAACAAAAATGGACTTTATCGTACCCGGGGTTAGACTAGAAGGTGCGGAATCACTGGATCAAAAGCGTATTATTACCCCTCAAGAAGCTGTAGCTCTTGGAGCTAAATATATAGTGGTGGGGCGGCCTATAACCCATTCTCCCAACCCACTTGCCAGTGCAGGAGCTTATCTAGAAGCCTTAAAGGTATGAATTTTCTTTTTCAATCTCTTGTTATCCTTTCATTAATTCTTCCTCTAAGCCCTTATGATTATCGAGAATATCCGAAAAATTATTTCAAATTAAGTGGACTTGGAGGTTTGAATTACAGAGGAATTGTATTGGATACCGCTGGTTACTATTTGCCTCTCTTCCCGGAATTTCACTTTTGCACTAAAGAAGGATACATATATCTTAAGCGGGATACCTTGAGAAGTGCAATTCCAGAAACTCAACTCTTTTCTAAGAGGGGAGGTGCGTATTATTCAGAAATTGGCGGGGGTTTTATTACGCGCCTGGGATTGCGAAGACTAGAAGCAGCTGTATATTTTTCCAGTTTAAAGGAGAGTGAAAACGATAGAAGTTTCCATTATGCAGAGATGATTTACCTCGGTATACCCCGAATAAATATTTTCTACTTCACCCCGGGGGAAAGAAATAATTATGCCATGGACTTGAGATTCCCATGGGTTCATTTTTTTGCAGGGAGAGGAATAACGGAAATATACCAAGTATCCCTATTCCCTTGGAAGCAGATTTCTTTGGGAATTAAAGCAGAGAATTCGATTTATACAGTTAAAATGGGCTATGGGTCATGTGTGTTCAATTTGCAGAAAGAGGAGGATGAATTCACCCCCGGCTTTAGTTTGGAATGGAGGAGAAGTCCGGTATTTTTATGGACTGAATACGGGAAAAGATATTACTATGAAAGACTTGAGGAAGCTCTGAGAGTCTCTGTGAGGGCCTCTTTAAAGTATTTTCTCGCATTTGTGTATTACAAGCGGGCTTTTAAAAATGATGGAAAAGTATATTTTTGGACCTCTGAAGATGTGGTAGATTCTTCCAGGTCTTCCCTGGACTTGATGGGAGAGATTAAAATTCCTCTACCGAAGCCCCTCAATTTCTCAGGAGCTGTTGTGTATAATTCACGTCACTCCAATCCCGACTTTATAGTGGTGGTAAATAGGAGTTTAAGTTTCAGGGATGGAGAGGTTGTGATAACACCGGAATTAGTCTGGAATTCGAGAAATTCTTATCTTAAATTTCTTCTTTCAGTTATGTTATTTAAAGCCATGGAGATTCAGTATATACAGTATAAGGATAATTACAGATTCGCCATTGGGGCAAGACTTTTTGATTGACTATTCTAAGGGCGGCTCAACAACACCCTCTTCTGTAATAATGGCTGTAATAAGTTCATAGGGTGTTACATCGAAGGCGTAATTCAGAGCATTCACTCCTTGAGGGGCAATTCTTCTACCCATAACCCCGAGAACTTCAGAGGGGTCTCTTTGCTCAATAATAATATCCTTTCCAGAAGCAGTTTTAGGGTCTATTGTAGAGGTGGGGGCAACTACATAGAATGGGATATTATGATACTTAGCCAGAACAGTCAGAGTATATGTACCTATTTTGTTGGCTGTATCACCATTGGCAGCTATTCTGTCTGCACCTACAAATATTGCGTCTATCAGGCCTTTGGCCATTAGCAGTCCAGCAGTATTGTCCGTAATCAGAGTTGCATCAATACCATTTTCTTTTAATTCCCACATGGTCAATCTCGCTCCCTGTAGAAGAGGGCGCGTCTCAAGAGCAAAGACTTTTTGAATCCTTCCTTCTTCGACACCTCTATAAATAATACCAAGAGCAGTTCCTATGTGATTTGTAGCCAGATAACCTGTATTACAAATAGTAAGAACCCTGGATTTTTCTTTTAAAAATCTAACACCGTGTGAAGCCATTTTTTCACATCTTGCCTTTTCCTCATCATCAATTTGTTTTGCTTCATTCTCAAGGTCTTGGAGAAGCTCATCTTTTGTCTGTCTTGTGTTTACTACCCTCCTCATTCTTTCGAGTGCATAAAAGAGGTTATAGGCTGTAGGCCTTGTTTTGGATAGTTCTTCTATGGAGTTTCTAAGAATTTCCTTCATCCTTTCAAGATCTCTGTCTTTTATTTCCCTAGCAATTTGTACTACTGTATATGCGGCAAAAATCCCGATGAGAGGCGCTCCTCTGACTTTAAGTTTTTTTATTGCTTCACATGCCTGTTCTAAATTATAAATGTATTCAAATCTCACAAGTTCCGGAAGTGTTGTTTGATCAATTATTTTTATTACATCCCTGAAAAGTTCAACAGGTTTAATCATTGCATTCCACCTTTATTTCTTTATCTTTGATTTCACAGTAAAGGACCGGAGTTCCAAGCTCATATCCTATTTTATTTTCACCATGAAAGTCAGAACCTCCGGTCAAGACAAGATGATGATTTTCTGACAATTTCAGTAGATATTCTCTGGTTTTTGGCACATTATCCGGGTGCCATATTTCAAAGCCATCAATTTTCCACTCTAATGTTTTCTGGATTATCTCATCTTTTCTGTCTTTGATTAGATCCGGATGCGCCAGGATTGCTATACCACCGTATTTATGAACCAGCTCAACGGCTTCCTGGATAGAGAGTTTAAATTTTGGTACATAGGCGGGTTTGTCATATCCAATATACTTATCGAAGGCTTCTGAAACATCGTTTACATAACCCAATTCTTTCATTGCCCTGGCAATGTGGGGCCTCCCTACGGCGCCGTAACCAGCATGTTTTTTAAGAATATCAAGAGGTATGTTTATGTTAAATCTCTTAAGTTTTTCTACTATCCTGTAAGCTCTTTTTTCTCTTATATCTTTTACATACTTAAGGAAATTCTTTAATTCCTGGGACTTATAATCTATCATGTACCCCAGTATATGGACATCTATATCATGGTAAATGGCTGAAAGTTCAATGCCCGGGATAATCTTTATATCTACCTTGGAAGCAAACTCCATGGCTTCCTCTATTCCTGCAATTTCGTCGTGATCTGTTATTCCTAAGATCTTTATACCCCTTTCCTGTGCAAGCTTAATAAGTTCCCGTGGCGACTTTGTTCCATCTGAATAAGATGTATGAGTATGTAAATCGCAACGAAGCATAAGAAATTAGTTTAAAGAAGGAGTGTCGAATTGGCAAGGAAGAAGCCATCCAAAAGCTCGAAAGCTTGACAGATTTTTTTCCACAATAGTAATTATATTTATGAAATTTGGAGGAGGTGATATGAGACTGGTAAAATGTCTTGTGGTTGTTGGGATTGCAGGGGGACTCCTCAGTGCAACTCCGACAATAGATGGTACCATAAATCCAGCTGGTGAAGGATGGCAGGTTGCTAGTTATAACTCTAATGCAAGAGGATATGCAGGTGCAGACCTTGATACTCTTTATTACTACACGAGTTCCGATTCTTTGTATCTTGCAATTAAAACCAAAATTCAGCATCTTGGGATGTCGCCTATGGCTTCGGCATAGATGTAAATCAAGAGCAGGATAATGGTTATGTAGGAGACGCCTCAACAGGGACATGGGATGTCTGGGGCAGGCATTTAATTTTTCCCAATGCTTCTCCTGATTATTATGCGCCAGATTATGGGGTGTATTTCTGGTGGAGTGGATCTGATGGCGCAATAATTTCAGTAAATTTATGCACCTGGACAGGTTCTGGATGGAATTACAGTTCAATAGATGTAATGTATGCAACGAGTGGAGACGGAACCACAGGGCTTATCTCTCTTGAACTCAGAATCTCATGGTCTATGGTGGGAAGTCCGGATAGAATATTAGTTTCTACTTGGATTGCAGGAGAGGGTGGCAGCTCCGCGGTTGATGCTTTGCCTCAGGCTGTGAGTGTAACACGTGTAGGGGATCAAAACAATAGTGAGTGGACAGATGTGGATACACTCGACCAATACTCATCTCTTACTACACCTCTTGGCGTAAGTGAAGTATCTATAAGAAATTTTGATATTCTACCCAGTGTGGGTGGGTTTGTTATTAAAGGAGAAGGTGTTTTTGACTACATGATTTATACAGTGAAATGGACGCGAAGTTGCTCGGGGTAGTGTGAAGGTATCAGGTAAAAAGAAAATATCGCTTGACCTTCCCCCAGGACTTCACATCTTCAGGGAGAAAAAGGGAGGACATTTAAGGTTTATAGTTATATGTTGATTTGGTTCGGTTTGTATCTGGGCGCCTTCTGTGTTAAATTGTCTATTTGAATCGCGTTTTCTGGGCATCTATGTAAACATCTAAGACAGAATTCACAATCATTGCCAAAGGCTACTTTGTTGTCTTCAATTTTAATATTAAATCTGGGACACAACTCTACACAGGTACCGCAGAGTGTGCATTTCTCATCTGCATGGAATTTGGGAATCCATTTCTTTGTCTGATTCCAGAATTTCCTTGCAATAAAATTTGTTAAAGGAACATAAATCTTCTTTTTCAACTGAATCTCAGTGTTTTTATCAAATGCAGTGAGTATTTTCTCTGGCAATTTTCTAATTTTGCGCTTGAATATCTTGTTGGGTAAAAGATAGAATTTGTATAGAATTGTATTTTCATATGAGGTAAGGAGAAACAGGGTATCTGCCATTATGATATCAGAAAAGCCTATTATTTTATATCCTTTTAACTTCAAAATCTTAAAAACTTCATATGCAGAGTTGCCCAAAATAAGACCTTTTGTAAAGAAAAGATAAACAGGTTTTTCAATCTTCGGTAAGCCCTTTATAACCTCAAGTAAGGTTGGAGGAGCTCTGTAGCCATAGACAGGGGTACATAATATAATACCATCATATTCTTCTATGTTTCTAATGCAAGTATTTCGCTTTGTAAATATAGAATTTACCGTGTGCCCCTTTTCTTCCAGAGTCCTCTTGATATAACGAGCCACATATTGAGTGTTTCCTGCCCCGGAATAATATAATAGCAGAAAATCAGCCATTTCTCAAGAAATTCTCTAATTTCTCTACCTCTTTCCTGCTGCCAATAAACAGCGGGGTTTTCTCATGAATACTTTCAGGGATTCTATCAAGAATATTTCCTTTGCCGTCTGAGGCATACCCTACAGCCTGTTCAACAACGAAAGCCAGTGGTATAGCTTCATAGAGAAGTCGGAGCTTGCCATGGGGATTTTTTTTGTCAGCAGGATATAAGAAAATGCCGCCTTTCAAAAGATTTCGGTGAAAATCCGCTACGAGAGATCCAATATATCTTAAAGTTTTGCCATTTTCTTTTAAATTACTTATATAGCGCTTCATTTTATTGTCCCATCTCGATTCGTATGCTTCGTTTATTGAATAAATTTTACCCTCGTCCGGGGTTTTGATATTGTAGTGTGAAAGGATAAATTCCCCTATGGAAGGATCAAGGGTGAATCCATGGACTCCATTTCCTGTGGTATAGACAAGCATAGTGCTGGAACCATATATGAGATATCCTGCAGCTACCAGTTCTCTTCCTGAATGTAAAAAATCTTTTATGCTTACATTTTCACCGGAATTATTTCTGTATATACCAAAGATGGTGCCTATACTTACATTAACATCAATATTTGAGGAACCATCCAGTGGGTCATAGACTACTATATATCTACCAGGGGGTGAAATTACAACTTCGTCCTCCTCCTCTGAAGCAATTGCTGCTACTATACCGCTTTTCAAAAGCACATGTTTGAAGATTTCATTGGCGAATTGATCCAATTTTTTAACTTCTTCACCATGAATATTTATGTCTCCCGTTACACCAAGAATTTCAGCAAGCCCTGCCTTATTTACCTCTCTTGAGACTATTTTAGCAGCCAGGGTTATATCTGCGAAAAGTTCTGTAAAAGCTCCCGTGGCTCCCGGGTGCTTCATCTGCTCCTCAACAAGGAATCTGGTCAGGGTTCTTGTCTGTTTATCCATTTTGCCTCCTTCAGTATGTATTTTAGACCCAGAGAATAAGCCAATCAAAGAGCCCATTTTGACTGTACAATATTTAGAAAATATAATTACTTCACTAATGGGAAAATCTAAACTTAAACGAAATATAGAATCTATTATCTGGACTATTGTTATTGTTTTCCTCCTTAGAGCCTTCGTGGTTCAAGGGTATGTGATACCCTCCGGCTCCATGGAAGATACACTTTTACCAGGGGATTTTGTGTTAGCTGCAAAATTCGTATACGGTCTTGAAATACCGTATACAGGAGTAAAATTCTTCCAGTTTTATAAACCCAAAAGACAAAAGATTGTAATATTTCTGTTTCCGGTAGATAAACACAGAGATTTTGTTAAAAGATGTATTGGACTTCCGGGAGATACCATACAGATAATAAATAAGGTGGTTTATGTAAATGGAAAACTTCTGGACGAACCTTATGCTGAGCATAAAGACCCTCGCGTTTTCCCTCCGCTAGTTGAGGTGGATACACCTTTTAAACAGAAAATGTATCAGGAAGCCTGGATGGAAGGAAAATTTATTAACGAGGATAGAGTAAGAGATAATTTTGGACCTGTGGTTGTGCCGGAAAATCATATATTTGTAATGGGTGATAACAGGGATTATTCCTTTGATTCGCGATTTTGGGGACCTGTTCCCATGAAACTTCTGAAGGGGGCGCCTCTAATCATATATTTTTCCATAGACCCTGAACAGCCTGTATGGAAGCTCTGGAAGAAAATCCGTTTTGGGAGACTTTTCAAAATTGTCCTCACCGCCTGATTTTCCGGTGATGAACATCCTGGAATTAAAGGAAAAGAAGGGTAATTATTCAGGTGTTGTGGTGGAGATAGGTTTTGGTCACGGAGAGTTTCTCCAATACCTGGCTGACGTTAAATTGAATTTTCTCATAGTTGGTATCGAGATTGCCTCAAAATATTTTAAAAAAGTGATGTATAGAATTTTGAGAGAAGGAATTTCCAATGTAGTTCTTTTGAAAGAGGACGCTAGAACGGTATTATATTATGCATTTGAACCCAATAGTATAGACGAAATTTATGCAAATTTTCCCGATCCCTGGCCAAAAAGCGGGCAGGGAAAAAGGCGAATCACAAATGAGAAAAGTTTGAGATTAATATTTTCCCGTTTAAAAAAAGGAGGTATGTTTTATCTTTCTACTGATTCGGTTATTTTAAAAGAAGAGCTTCTGGAATTGATGAGAGAAAGGGGAATGGAGATTGAGAAACGCTTACGACCCCCATTCCCAATCAAAACTAAATATGAAAGGAAGTGGCAAAGTTCAAACAAAGAAATTTATTACTTTATAATTAAGAAAAGAGATGAAGACAACTTTGGATTAGAAGAAAGGGAGGTCATTGTAACCATGCCGCACGTGGTGATGGAGGCGTCGAAAAGCTTTTTAAAGGATTTTATTGATAAATTTAAACCATTTGAAAAAAAAGAGAAAGGCTGCCATTTTAAATCTGAGAGGGCATTTCTGGCAAATACAGAGGACGAAATATTAATTCCCATTCTCATAAATGAGGAATTTATCAATCAACGAATATTTGTATCGCTTAGACGGAAGGGAGAAGAATACATATTGAAGCTTTACGAAAGGGATAAGATTATAGTCACGAGGTGTGTATTGAAAGCCTTGTATAGTATAAAAGACTTTATCCTCAGAGATTTTGAGGTTAAAATAATGAGGGGAAACTTATAGGAGGGAATAATGAAAGTTCTTAAAATAAGTTCCAGAATTTTGGTTGTTTTTTCTCTCTTGGCATCAGGTTGTTTTTTTGGCACTTTTCAAACAGCTCAAACTCTGGAACCCGGGGGAGTTGATGCGGGATGGTATGTAAATTACCCCTTCTATTTTGATAAGGTATCCAGGGAAGAAGCAAAAGATAGAGGAAATGCTTATACACTCCCCAATATTGGTGGATATATAGGTTATGGAACCAATGGTTCTTTTGATGTGGGACTAAGAGGGAGTTTGGGGGAAGGAATTGGTCCTTATGGCAAATTACGCCTTTTGAATGAGACCCCATTCAGTCTGGGGACCCTTTTCGGATTCGGTTATCATCCTGTTGCACAAGGTATCAGTCTACATCTGGATCTTCTTATTTCAAAAAGACTATCCCGATTTTCCTCTATTTATACAGGCTTGGAAATTCTGAGGATGCCTGATTACAGGAGAGGAACAGATGCGCCTGAAATTCAGGATGTCGATGAATTCAAACAGTTTGAAGCAATATTTTTTGGAATAAAAGCTTCCAGAAGAGGAGGAGGAAAGTATCGGAGCCTTCCCTTTGGAATCACCCTTGAGTTTACATTTCCTTTAACTGAGAATCCTGCATTAATCTTTGGTGTGCAATTCGAAAGATGAAGCATGTTTTAAAGATATTGAAAAAAGGTGGAGTGGTTGCTATTCCCACAGATACTGTTTACGGCCTTATAGCTCTGGCTGATAATAGAGAAGCTGTAGAAAAGATTTACAGTATAAAAAGAAGGCCGCGGTATAAACCCCTACCGGTATTTGTGGAAGATATTGAAAGCGCAATTAAACTCTTAAGAGATGTCCCCGATTACGCCATCAGGCTTATGGAAGCTTTTTGGCCTGGCCCACTAACAGTAGTAGGTTATGCCTCTCCTGAAGCTCCACAGCTTGCAGTATCCCCCGAGGGTAAGATTGGCATAAGGATTCCCTGTGGAAAAGAAATTCGGGAGATATTGCAAAAAATAAAGGTTCCGCTGGTATCAACCAGTGCCAATATCTCCGGAAGTCCTCCGCTCCGCAGCGGAGATGAGGTGAAAAGTGTACTGGGTGAAGAAATAGATTACGTGGTAGAGGGGCATACGGGGGCTTTCGCCTCCACAGTTGTTGAAGTTACAGCTAAACAGCCGAAAATACTCAGAAAAAGGAGAATCGGCATAATGGACATTGAGAAAAGATTAGATATTGAAGTAAAATTAGCGGAAGGTTTGAATTTAAGTGTTCTATACATATGTACAGGTAATACATGTAGAAGTCCCATGGCAGAATGGATTTCAAGGAGATTGACAATTAATTGCAAAAATATTATCTACAGTTCAAGAGGAACCAATACCATTCCGGGATATCCTCCACCTCATGAAGTTGTCATGGTGCTGAAGGAAATCGGCATAGATATTGAAAGTCATCAATCCCAACAGCTAGAGCGTCAGGATATAGAGGCGGCGGATTTAATTATCTGCATGGAACATAAACATGTACTTCAGATACCTGAATCTTATAGAGTGAAGACTGTGCTTCTTTCAGGGGGAAGTGAGGATATCGAGGACCCCATTGGTAGAGGCCTGGCTTTTTATCAATTAATTCGCGATAAAATTCTCTATTATCTAAAGAATATATGGGTTCCATATTTCCTTAGAAAGTTTGAATATTGTTAAGTTTTTGCACATTCGCGACTTAGAAAATATAATTTTAAAAACATAGGAGGGATAATGGATTTTAAAATACTGGTTATAAATCCAGGTTCTACATCCACTAAAATTGCCCTTTATAGAGATGAGGAAGAATTATTTTCAATAAGCATTTCTCATGATATTAACACTATAAGCAAATATGAGAGAATCATAGATCAGTTTGATTTTAGGAGAGAGACAATCCTCCAGGAACTTGAAAAAAGAGGAATAAAATTAGAAGAACTGAGTGCGGTAGTGGGGAGAGGAGGACTTCTCAGGCCAATTCCCGGTGGAACATATAAAGTAACGCCTAAGATGCTGGAGCACTTGAAAATTGGGATTCAGGGAGAGCATGCATCCAATTTAGGTGGCTTGCTGGCTGATTCAATTGCTACTCCTCTTGGAATACCCGCATTTATTGTGGATCCCGTGGTTGTTGATGAAATGGAGCCCATTGCCAAAGTTACAGGCCTTCCTGAAATAAAGAGGAGAAGTATTTTCCATGCACTTAACCAGAAGAGGGTGGCAAGGCTTGCAGCAAAAGATCTGGGAAAAACTTATGAAACAGTAAATCTCATAGTGGTGCATCTGGGAGGGGGTATCAGTATAGGTGTCCATAAGAGAGGAAAGGTTGTGGATGTAAATAATGCTCTAAATGGAGACGGCCCCTTTGCACCTGAGAGGGCAGGAAGTCTTCCAGCATGGGATCTGGTTAAATTGGTTCTTTCTGGTCAATATACTGAAGGTGAATTGAAGAAAAAATTAGCAGGTAAGGGTGGCATTGTGGCTCATCTGGGAACAAATGATATGAGGGATGTGGAAAAGAGAATAGCGCAAGGTGACAAAGAGGCAGAATTCATCATGGAAGCTATGGCATACAATATCGCCAAATGGATAGGCGCTGGAGCCACTGTCCTCGAGGGCGATGTTGATGCTATTGTAATTTCTGGTGGGCTTGCATATTATCAGAAATTTGTAGACTGCATTGAAAAGAGGGTGAGCTTTATTTCCCGGATACTTTTATATCCCGGAGGTGATGAGATGAGGGCCCTTCTTGAGGGGGCTTTAAGAGTTTTAAGAGGAGAGGAAGAGGCTAAAATTTATGAGGATTATTTAAAGGAGGAGGAGAAATGATCAAGAGACTTGATGAACTTGTTGAAAAAGTAAAAGGAGAACCTTCTAAAAGGTTGGTAGTTGCAGCAGGGGAAGACCCACATACTATAGAAGCAGTGGCTAAGGCAAAAAAAGAAGGCCTTGTGGATGTTACCATGGTAGGAAATACGGAAAAAATTAAAGAAGTGGCTTTAGAGCACGGAGTTGATCCTAATATTTTTGACGAGATTATTAATGAGGAGGACTCCAAAAAGGCTGCAAAGCAGGCTGTGAAACTCATACGCGATGGTAAAGGCGATATGCTAATGAAGGGCCTTGTTAAGACCGCAGACTACATGCGCGCAATTCTTAATAAGGAAGAGGGATTACTCCCTCCTGGAGGATTACTTTCTCATGTTACCCTGGTGGAATTTCCTCTTTATCCAAAACTTCTCATTGTGGCAGATGTTGCTGTGATAATTGCTCCTGACCTGGCTCAAAAGGTGAAAATGCTTGAATATTCTATTAAAGTAGCCCATGAATTGGGTATAGAAACACCAAAAGCTGCAATTATAAGTGCTGTGGAGACTGTTAATCCTAAAATGCCATCTACACTGGATGCAGCATTGATTAGGGTTATGGCAGAAAGGGGACAGATAAAGGGAGCCCTTGTGGATGGCCCCATGGCGTTGGATATAGCAGTTTCAAAAGAATGTGCTGAAATAAAAGGAATCAGGTCAGAGGTTGCAGGAGATGCCGATATTCTTATTTTTCCTAACATTGAGACAGGGAATGTATTCTTTAAGACATGCACACAACTTTCTGGTGGTAGAATTGCCGCAATTGTCGCTGGGACCACTGCACCCTGTGTTCTGACTTCTAGAGCAGACAGCGAGGATTCCAAATTTCTTTCCATTGCATTAGCAGCCCTTATGGCAGGAAAGGGGTGGTAATATGAAAATATTGACTCTCAATTGTGGAAGTTCTTCTGTAAAATATCAGGTATACGATTGGGAAAAGAAAAGGCCACTCTGTAAAGGTATAGTGGAAAGGGTTACTATTGGGGGTTCTTTCATATTTCACGAAGTACCGGGGAAAGACCCTTTAAGAGTAGAACATGAATGTCCTGACCACAAAATCGCTATTAAGCTGGTGATAGACACCATCTTGGACCCGGATGTGGGCGTTATAAAAGACCTCTCTGAAATCAGAGCAGTTTCCCATCGAGTGGTACATGGAGGTGAAGAATTCACAAAATCGGTGGTTATTAATGATGAAGTAATAAGAGTTTTTAAAGAATTAAGCTATCTAGCTCCACTGCATAATCCTGCAAATGTTATGGGTATAGAAGCAGCAAGAGAGCTGCTTCCTGATGTTCCACATGTAGCTGTTATGGATACCGCTTTTCTACAAACAATGCCTAAATTTGTATATCTTTATGCAGTTCCTTATAAATGGTATGAAAAACATGGGGTGAGAAGATATGGGTTTCATGGAACCTCTCACCTCTATGTATCTCGAAGGGCTGCAGCACTTTTGAAAAAGAAGCCCCAAGAAGTTAATCTCATAACAGCACATATTGGCAATGGCGCTTCTATCACTGCAATAAAAAATGGAAAAGCCTTCGATCACTCCATGGGATTTACACCCCTTGAAGGCTTGATAATGGGTACCAGATCCGGGGATATAGATCCCGCTATAATTCCATACATTATGGATAGAGAGGGTATTACAGCCTATCAGGTTGTTGAAATCCTGAATAAAAAGAGTGGAATTCTGGGCATAACCGGCAAGTACACCGATAGAAGGGATGTGGGAATAGCTGCTGAAAAAGGAGATGAGAGAGCCAAGCTTGCAATAGAGATGGAAGCCTACAGAATAAAAAAATATATAGGTGCGTATATGGCTGCTCTGGGTAAGGTGGACGCCATTGTGTTCACTGCTGGAGTTGGAGAAAAGGGCTGGTTGATAAGAGAGAAATCCCTGGAGGGCCTTGATTACCTTGGAATAAAGTTGGATAAGGAAAGGAACAGGAATGCAATGAGTAGGAACCATGAATTTATAATCTCAGCAGATGATTCACCTGTTAAGGTTTTTGTGATACCTACGGATGAAGAACTTGTTCTTGTGGAGGACGCTGTTGCGATCCTTGAGGGTAGATATGATGTTCCCGAGAAATTTATATATTCGTTTGAGTCTCCTGACTACGTTAATGAATTCCGAGAGGAGGCATACAGGAGAGAGCTTGAAAAGAAAAAAGGCAAGTTGAGTTGAAATCGATTTTTTTGTTTCTTTCATTTACTTTTACCCCATTTAAGGTGGGAGAGAAGCTCATCTTTGATGTTTCGTATGGCCCCTTCAAGGCAGGAGAGATGATACTGGAAGTTATGAAGTTAGATACTTTAAGGGGAAAGGAGGTATATAAATTCCATCTAAGCGCGAGAACAATGGGAACATTTAGCTATTTTTTTAAGGTGGCTGATGATCTTTATTCTTATGTAACCACCGATTCTTTTTTCACGTTGAGATATGAAAAATACTTGAAAGAGGGCAAGTTCACCACCGAGGCTTGGATAGACTATTATCCTCAAGAGGATAGTGCCCGATATCCAAATGGGAAAAGCTATCCCATTCCCCATGGTGCACTGGACCCACTTTCTGTATACTACTATATTAGAACAAAACAGCTAAAGCCAGGTGATACCCTGAGGGTTCCCTTTCATGTAGACAGAAGAAGTAGAATGATGAAAATTATAGTCCTGGATTACAGGAAATTCAGGGGAATGAATTGTATCGTTCTCAAGCCGGATTTTAAAGAAGCCAATATTATAAAGTCCGGAGGGGAAATGGAAGTCTGGCTTCAAATAGATGAGAAGAAAATACCTCTTCAATTAAGAAGTAAGCTTTTTTTCGGAACATTAAAGGCTGTTCTCAGGGATTATGTGCCTTCGACCACTCCTTAAAGATTTTATTTAGGATTTTTATAGCTGAAAAGATACGTGGTCCTGGTCTGGAAATAATATCTTGATCCAGGACATAAATCTGATGTTCTTTTACAGCCTTTATATTCTCCCACCCCAGTCTCTTAGCGATCTCTTCCTTTTGTGCCCCTGGATATGATAGAATTATAATATCCGGTGATTTCTTTATAATATCCTCCTGGGAAGGAGAAAAATAACCAGTATTCCGATCAGCAAATATATTTCTTCCTCCTGCAACTTCAATAATCTCGTTAATGAAACTTTTCCCTCCACAGGTATATAGTGGTTTATATGATAATTCAATATAAATCCCTGGAGAACGGAGAGGCGAGCCAAGAGTTTTTAATATTTTTCTCAAAGAATCTATTACAAAAGCACTTCTTGATCTTTTACCTGTAATTTTACCAAGAGAATCAATGGTCTCCAGCACACCTTCAATTGATTCAGGAGAAAAAGCCAACCATTTTAACCCCAATTTGTCAAGGTTTCTTCTGACCATCTCCTGCATAGGTAAAGTGATGAGTATATAATCAGGGTTCAACCGAAGTATTTTTTCGTAGTCAGGATGGATTAAATCTCCCACCTTTGGCTTCTCTAAGGCTTCTTTTGGGTAGTTACAGTAAATGGTTGTTGCCAGGAGGCTATCCTCTACATCCAGGATATAAAAAATTTCTGTAATACTTGGAACCAGCGATATAAATTTGAAAGCAATTAAAATATGTAGAAAAAACATAACAATATGCGGGAGGCGGGACTTGAACCCGCACGGGTTTTACCCACCAGATCCTAAATCTGGCGCGTCTGCCTGTTCCGCCACCCCCGCAAAATAAAAGTGGAGCCGGTGGGACTTGAACCCACGACCTTCAGACTGCCAGCCTGACGCTCTCCCAGTTGAGCTACGGCCCCACTAAGTGTTCAAATGTTTATTTGCCAGCCTCTTCTGCTTTTTCCTGTGCTTCTTCTGTTTGAGTAGGCTGCTGGGCTTCAGTTGTTTCTATCTTTGTAGTTTCCACTTTTGTAGTCTCTGCAGGAGCAACCTGTTCAGTTGTTGGAGGCTGTACAGCCTCTTCTTTTTTGGCTTTTTTACAGCCTATTCCTGCAATGCCCAAGATTAGGGCTATTACTAACAGCTTTTTCATGATGCCCTCCTTCACTTTTGTGGTTTTATTATATCATAAATGGGGAAAAAATGCAAAGATTATTTAAATAAAAGAAATACTGCTAAAATGGCTCCCATAGATAAAAAGGGTCCAAAAGGTATTTCTCTCTGTTTTTTAAATAGTAAAATAATTCCCACAATACTTCCAACAATAGAACCTGCGAGTATAGAAATATATACCCCGTATATCCCCGTGTATGCTCCTATCATAGCTATTAGTGTGATGTCTCCTTCTCCCAGAGCCTCCCTCTTCAAGATTTTGCTGGAAACAATTCTAACAATAAATAAAAAGAGAGCTCCACCGAATATCCCGGCGAGGATATTCCATAAAGCCATATCCTTGAGTATTATACTCATAACGCCTCCAATCAGAATTGAGGGCAGTACAATGATGTCGGGAATGGTTTTTTCTTTAAGGTCAATTCCAGAAATACATACAAGTGATGTAGTTAGCAGGAGAAATTTTAGGTATGCCAGACTTAGCCGGAATTTTATATATAAAGCCAGAAATAAAAATGCAGTGAGGGCTTCTACTAAGGGATATTGCAATGAAATTTGCCCTCCACAGTATCTGCATTTACCTTGTAATATAATGTAAGAAACAATAGGAATATTATCATAAAACTTAATCTTCCTTCCACAGTGAGGGCAATGGGAAGGAGGCCAAAGCAGAGATTCCTTTTTGGGAATTCGGTAAATACATACATTAATAAAACTGCCTACTAAAGCCCCGAAGATGAATACTAAGATATACAGCATAATCTAAGTTTAAATTGTAGCTGGTGTGTCTTCAAGCTTGACAATTTTGTTTTTTAGAGTAAAATATAATCATAATAGTGGAGGTGAGATAGTGGATGAGGGAAAAGTACTGAATATTTTATTGAAGTATAAATTGATAAACCTTGATCAAGCCCATGAAGCCAGAGAACGTGCAAGAACAACAAAGCAGGATGTAATAAAAGTTCTAGAAGATTTGGGATATGCTACTCAGGAACAATTTTTGAAGGTTTTAAGTAGAGAATACAAGATACACCTTGCAGAAATTCCAGAGGATGGAGTTAGCCCTTCGGTTTTGCAGCTAGTACCTGCAGATTTTGCTCGTAAAAACAATGTGTTTCCCTTGAAACGAAAGGGTAGAATTCTTTATGTTGCCGTATCAGATCCAACCAATATCGCAGTCCTTGATAACCTTACTTTTTTAACTGGCCATAGGGTGGAGCCTCTTCTTGCACCTGAGGATAAAATAAAAGCAGCCATTAAAAAATATTATGGAGAAGAAGACGAATTATCCGAGGTTTTAAGTGCAGTAGGTGAAGATGAAATAGAGGTTATAGAAGAAAAAGAAGAGTCTGAAGAGCTTGCCTTACAGCTTGCAGAAGAAGCTCCAGTGGTAAAATTTGTGAACGCTCTTATAAGAGACGCTGTAAAGAAGGGAGCCAGTGATATACACATAGAGCCCTTTGAAAAGGAAATTCGCGTCAGGATGAGGATAGATGGTACATTACATAGAATGGAATCTCCTCCCATATCATGGAAAAATGCAATTGTTTCAAGGATTAAGATTCTTTCAAAGCTCGATATTGCAGAGAGACGGTTACCACAAGATGGACACATTAAGATGAAGATGGCCGACGGTAAAACCATAGATCTCCGTGTCTCCACTCTTCCCACGCTCTTTGGAGAAAAGGTGGTAATGAGAATTCTGGACAAAGGGAGTCTACAGCTTGACTTAACAAAACTCGGCTTTGAGCCTGATTCACTGAAAAAGTTTGAATATGCCATTACAAGGCCTTACGGAATGATTTTGGTTACTGGACCTACTGGAAGTGGTAAAACTACTACGCTCTATTCCGCCCTTTCTAAACTAAATAGGCCAGAGGTTAATATTATGACAGCAGAGGATCCTGTAGAGTATGATTTTCCCGGGATCAATCAAGTGAATGTCAGAGAGGAAATCGGTTTGAATTTTGCAGCCGCATTGAGGGCGTTCTTGAGACAGGACCCTGACATCATCATGGTGGGAGAGATCAGAGATGAAGAAACAGCTTCTATTGCTGTAAAAGCAGCTTTAACCGGTCACCTTGTCCTTTCGACTTTGCACACCAATGACGCTCCCAGCACTATTGCTCGTCTCATAGATATGGGTGTACCACCCTATCTTATCGCAGATTCTCTTATTCTTGTACTTGCACAGAGACTTATTAGAAAATTATGTCCCAAGTGTAAGAAACCCTTTAAACCAAGCCCCGAGAGATTAAAGATGATAGGTCTCACTCCTAAGGATATTGAAGGATATACTGTATATACTGAGGGTGAAGGTTGTGTGGAATGTAATGGCACGAGATATAAAGGTAGAGAAGGTGTATATGAAGTGATGCTTGTGACTCCTACTATAAGGGAAATGATTCTGGACGAGAGGCCCATACATGAGATCAGAGAAAGAGCAATAGAGGAAGGGATGCTAACACTCAGAGAAGCTGCAGATTTGAAATTTATTCAGGGTAAAACATCCATTGAAGAAGTATTAAGGGCAACCATGGAGGGTTAATATGGCAGAAGTAACCATTAAGGAGTTATTGGAGGAGATGGTTTTTAAAAAAGCAACTGATTTACACCTTGTTGCAGGGGCCCCACCCTATTTAAGGATTGATCAACAACTTGTTCCTACCAATTATAAGTACTTAACCTCTCATGATGTTAAGGCTCTCGTATATAGTTTGTTGACAGAGACACAGAGAGCAAAATTGGAAGAAGAACTGGAGCTCGACTTTGCGGTCTCAATTGAAGGGCTTTCAAGATTTAGATGTAATGCTTTTTTCCAGAGGGGAACTGTCGCTGCAGCTATTAGAAGAATACCATTTCAGATTCCGCAACTGGAAACCTTAGGCCTTCCTTCCATCATTCATTCCTTGGTGGAGAAAGATAAGGGCTTGGTCCTTGTTACGGGACCCACAGGCAGTGGTAAATCTACGACACTGGCCTCTTTGATTGATAGAATTAATCAGACACGTGCTGCACATATTATCACCCTTGAAGATCCCATTGAGTATCTTCATAGAAACAAAAAATCCATCATAGCTCAGAGAGAAGTCGGACAAGATACTAAATCCTTTGCCCGTGCCCTAAAGTACACTTTGAGACAGGATCCTGACGTGATTATGGTGGGAGAGATGAGAGACCTTGAAACAATTCAATCTGCTCTAGTGGCTGCCGAGACAGGACATTTAGTATTTGCAACACTCCATACTGGAACTGCGATAGAATCCATTAACAGAATAATAGATGTATTTCCACCCTACCAGCAGGATCAAGTTAGGGTCCAGCTTGCAGGTGTTCTTGAGGCAGTGATTGCCCAGAAGCTCCTTCCACATGCCAGAGGTAAAGGTATGGTGCTTGCTACTGAAGTTCTTGTTGCTACACCAGCAGTTCAGACACTCATAAGAGAATCCAGAGTTCACGAGATGTACGGTGTTATGCAGGCAAGCCAGGCCTTTGGAATGCAGACCATGAATATGTCTCTGGCGAGTTTATACAAGAAGGGTGCCATTTCATTGCAAACTGCACTGCTTGTCTCTCCTAGACCCGATGAACTTAAAAAGATGATAGGGGTTGCCCTTAAAAAATAAAATTTAAGGAATATAAAGGAGGTCTTTATGGCAGTTTTTTCCTATGTAGCGCGGGATCAAGCGGGCAGGACCCGCACCGGTAGAATAAAAGGCAAGAGTGCAGATGAAGTGGCATCAAAATTGAAGGCCATGGGCCTTTCTGTGGTGAGAGTGGAAACAGTGGGAGGGAGAGGTATACGTCTCCCCTTCTTTGGCGGCGTGAGTACAAAAGACCTTGCAATTTTTTCTCGTCAGTTTGCAGTAATGATCGAAGCAGGTATTCCAATTGTCCAGGCTCTTGATATATTAAGTGAGCAAACTCAAAAGAGGCGTTTCAGAGATGTGATTAGAAGAGTTAAGGAGGATGTAGAAGGGGGTAAAACTCTTGCTGAGTCAATGAAGAGCCATCCCAAAATTTTCCCGCATATGTTGGTACAGATGGTTGCAGTGGGTGAGACAGGTGGTGCTCTTGGAAACACATTAAAAGAAGTGGCAGCTTATTATGAAAAAATGGACTCATTGAAACGCAAAATCAAAGCTGCGGCGGCTTATCCAATGGTTATATTTGTGGTACTGATCGCAGTGACCACTTTCCTTCTTGTCTTTATCATTCCGAGATTTGCCCAGCTTTATGCAGATGTAGGGGCAAAACTTCCTACACCTACTATGATTGTAATTGGAATTAGTAATATCTTGAAGAGATTTTTCATTCATATTGTGATTGCTGTGGCAGTATTGATATTTCTATTTAGGAGATTCGTAAAGACTGATGTGGGTAAACGAATGTGGGATAATCTTACTATGCGTTTGATTATCTTTGGTTCGCTTATAAGGAAGGTGGCAGTTGCCCGATTTGCAAGGACACTCGGCATTCTTCTTTCTAGCGGTGTCCCTATTATGGAAAGTATGGAAATAACGGCCAAGGCTTCCGGAAACAAAATTATAGAAAGTGCAGTGTTAAAGGCCAGGAAAATGGTAAGCGAGGGTAAAACCATAGGAGAGCCCTTACGAGAAACAGGTGTTTTTCCCGTTATGGTTATACATTTAATCACAGTAGGGGAGCAGACAGGTAAACTTGCAGATATGTTACACAAGATAGCAGATTTTTATGATGATGAGGTGGATACTGCAGTGTCTGGCCTTGCCTCAGTGCTTGAGCCTGTGATGGTTGTTATAATGGGTGTATTTGTCGGTGCCATTCTTATATCAATGTATCTGCCGATTTTTGGATTAGCAGGAACCATAAAATAGTGTAATATTGTAAGTTGAAAGAGAAGGCTGATTTCCAATATTTCATTTACATTATTGCTTTTTCCTTTTCATTTATCTCTTTATTAGCGTATTTTTATCTGGAAGCCCTTGGGTTTACTCAGCTCATAAATTCCCTATTTGGAGTATCTCTGGGAACCATTTTCTTCTCCTTGCTTCTTGTTTATTTCGGACTGAAAAAGATACCCTTTGGAGTTGTTTACTGGGTTACTATTCTTTTTTATATTACCATGATAGCCTGGTTGATCCATCTAACAGGGGGTCCCCAGAGCAGAATGCAGAGTCTCTTTATTTTCATAATTGTTGCCGGGTCATACTTCCAGGGGATCAGAGGAGGGATAGTAACCGCCATCCTGAGTCTTTTACTCCTCGGAATTATTTTCCTCCTCGAGTATTTTGGTATTTTACAGGGGATGGGCACCCCTTCATCTACCGCTGAAATATTTCAGAGTTTGTATTATAATTCCATAGTTTTTTTCCTCTTTGCTTTTCTTTCCTACTTTGTTGCAGAAAAATTACAGAAAACAGGACAAGAACTGGAAAAGGCACGACTTTCCAGTAGTAAAATACTGGAGAGCATCCCGAGTGGGGTTATTACCATAGAAAGAAATAAAAGGGTGACCTATAGAAATAAAAGTGCCATGGAATTATTGACAGCCTCCGAGGAGAGGCTTCTTATTGAAAAAGTTCTTGAGAGACCCGAATTACCCATTAGAGACGAGATAAACATTGGCGGGAAGATAATCGGTTATTCTTCAAAAATTCTCCCTCATGGAGGTGTGATATTAGTCTTTCAGGATTTGACTGAAATAAAAAAGATAGAGCAGGAGAAATTAAACCTGGAGAGGCTTGCTCTTCTTGGGGAATTTGCTGCCAATCTTGCACATGAGATAAGAAACCCGGTGACTGCAATAAATACAGCCATGGAGCTTTTGTATCACAAACAGATAAATCCGGATAGGGAATTTCTCGAAGGCATTGTGAAAGAGGCAGAAAGACTTAACCGTATCGCCACTGATTTTTTGAGATTTTCGAAGATGCCATCACCTAATTTTGTTGAAATTAGTCTCAAGAATATCATCGATGAGACGATGGAAGAAATAAAGCATCTGTATAAAAATAACCCAAAAATCCATATTCAGCAAAATGCTTGCTTGGGTATTTCTCTTCATGCAGATCCAGGACAATTAGGGAGTGCACTTTTAAACGTTTTAAAAAACGCAATTGAGGCGATAAAGGATGAAGGTAAAGTTTCCATTGTGTGCTTTGGAGAAGGCGAAGAAGTGACTCTCTATGACGGCGAAGAGGTTATACCTCGAGGGCATGTTGGAATCCTGATTGAAGATACGGGTGAGGGAATGGATGAAGATACTTTAAAGAGGGCAAGAGATATATTCTTCACTACAAAAAGAGAAGGAACAGGGTTTGGGTTATCAATTGTAGAAAGGATAGTCAAAAATCACGGTGGCTTTTTAAAAATTTCCTCCAAAAAAGGTATTGGGACGCAGGTTCTTATTGTAGTAAGGGAAAACCATGCGAGATAAAAAGATTTTTATTATAGATGATGATAAAGGAATATGTCTCTCCCTTTCAAAATTTTTAGAAACTGAGGGTTACGAAACCTATACGTATCAGGATCCTCGGGAGGC
>Ga0190352_1000032_pt1 | contig 39182 bp, 58 predicted proteins | sample 4872131011_MG_FD_161682 | JGI IMG/M metagenome (GOLD analysis project Ga0190352, IMG submission 161682) | Hydrothermal vent microbial mat bacterial communities from Southern Trench, Guaymas Basin, Mexico - 4872-13-10-11_MG | ecosystem: Environmental > Aquatic > Marine > Hydrothermal vents >...
AACGCTCTCGGGACGGCCCACCCCGACGGCCAGGGACTGGCGGAGTGGGAGTTGCAGTCTAACAACGCTTCTCCACAATCGCCGCCCTCTAAACGAGGTAGCTTCCTGGGTCGCCTTGCTACGTTCTGGGCGAAGTTTGAAACGGTCCCCTGGATTGACGGGTCTCGCAAGCGCATTGAACCCGGAACTTTCCCGGTGGTTGATGGGTTTCCCGAGAGAGTGGCTCAAGTGCGGGCCTACGGAGACGCCATCGTCCCGCAGGTAGGGGCGTTATTCGCACGGGCAGTGATGCTGGCTAGAAAGGAGGCGAGCGAGTGAGTGAGTGGGGACCGCGAAATCGGGCGCGTGGAGTGGGACGGCGATGTCCGGCGGTGGGTGTTTGAGTTCTCTGATCCAGAGCTCACCGCCGTCAAGGTGAAGCGGCTACCCGAAAATGAGGTTGCCGTGGTGTTTGTCTGCCACTATCCGCCCCTACTTGACGACCACTACGAACTAGAGGTCGTCATTCCCCAGGCGACCTTCGCTAGATTGGCGAAGGTCGTGGAAAAGGAAGCCAAGCAAAGGAGAATTGAATGAGCAGGCCCGCAGAGTACTGCCACCTCGGCGTCAACTGGTTCACAGGATGCCGGATGATCCACTCGTGCGCCCAGTTTTGCTGGGCTCAGCGCTTCGCCGAGCGGATGCGGGGGCGCTTCGGCTACCCGGCCGACGACCCCTTCCGGCCAACGTTCCACGAGGAGGTCTTCCAACGACCGCTGCCCACCAAGCCCAGGGTGATCTGTCTCAACTTCATGGGCGACTGGGCCTACGCAACGAAGGAGCAAAAACGCCGGATGTTGGGCCGAGTGGGCCTCTATCCCCAGCACGTCTTCCTTGCGTTGACAAAAGAACCGGATGCCTTCGCCTACGACTCATGGGATTTTCCGCCCAATCTGTGGTTCGGCGTCTCGGCGTCAACGACCTTTGACCTCAGTTACCGCCTCCGCGTGCTGCGTCGCCTAGCAGTGCGGGGCAAGTGGCTGAGCCTGGAGCCAATCCTTGAACCGCTTGACGCTGCCTCGGTGTGCAACGCATTCGAGGCGTGCGGCAACCTTCGTTGGGTCGTCGTTGGCTGCCAGAGTGGCCCGAAGGCAAAGGAAACATGGGGCGGCAACTCCCCATTCGGTTCCGGCTGGGCAATCTACGACTGGACCGAGCAAGTCATCGGGATTTGCAAGGACTACGCGATCCCAGTGTGGGTGAAGCAACTCCCGACCCAGAAGAAGGGAGGGCCGCCGCGCGTCTCTCACAACCCCGCCGACTGGCCCGAGGAGCTGCGAGTGCAGGAGAGGCCCTACACGCTGCGGCGAGTGTTTGAGGAGGGCACGAGGTGAGCACGCCAAAGGTAATTTGCAACGACGCCCGCACCGTCCTGCCAACGCTGCCCGATGGAGCCTTTGACTGGATTGTCACCGACCCGCCCTATACGCCAACCTCGCACTACTGCTATCTCCTACTCGGCGAGGAAGCGCCGCGTCTGCTCGCCGACGGAGGGTGGCTCGTTGTCTACGCCGGCAAGATGTACCTTGACCAGGTGATGGCGGCCCTCGGGCGGTCGCTCCGGTGGTTCTGGCTGTTCGCCGAGCGACACGAGCACCAGTGGCCTCGGATTTTTTCTCGCCGCATCTTACAACGCAGCAAGCCCGTGCTCATTTTCACCAAAGGCAAGCCAAGGCGGATGGCGTGGATGGCCGACGAAATTGAGGCCCCTGTCGCCAAGTCCCGCCACCCGTGGGAGCAGGCCATTGACTTGCCCTTGCTCCTGTTCCAAAAACTCGCCCGGCCTGGTGAGTGGGTCCTGGACCCCTTCTGCGGCACTGGAACCACGCTCGTCGCCGCCCAAATGGCCGGCCTCCGGGCTGTGGGCATTGACTGCGACGCCGAGGCGGTCAAGGTCGCTCGTGCCCGACTCCAAGGCGTCAAGCCCTGCCCTCTCCTCGCTGCTGGTTCTCGCCGAACCAACGCCCACTGGTTGGGCCTCGCCGCGGCCAAGGAGCGGTAAAGTGGTTTACTTTACTACTGCGCGCGCGCGCCCCGCTCCGGAAAATTTCGAGCAAACATGTCCCCGAGAAGTTCTCTCGAAATTTTCCCGGGCGAGGCGCGCGCGCGCAGGTGCATGCAACGTTTTACATCTTGACTTTGGCCCATTTTTAGACGTAAGCTCTTCACTACGTAGGGACTTATATAAGGGTATCTTGTGGAGCGCAGTTGAATATAATAATAATTATTTTTCAACTGACCCGCCCCATTCCTCAAACGGCACGGTTTTCGGGCGTCGTTCCATTCCGGGAATCCGCCTCCTGAGTTGAATATAATCCGCACCTGCCCCTGCTTCACGGGCGGCCAGTCCTTGACCAGCTGGCTTCGGGGCGGTATCCTGAAAGTGGGCAGCGCGAGGCGAGCGAGCGCCCCTTCGCCTGCCCTGCGCCGTGTGTCGGGGGAGCGGGGGGGGATAGGCCGGGGTCTCGGTGTCAGGAGGTTTGCGGTGTCGGAACTCAGCGGAACGGTCAACGCGGCGATTCAGGCCACCCAGGACGAGACAGCGGGGCTGTCGCAGGATCGGAAGGACGTTGCTCGGCTCGACGGCGGGGGGACGTTCGCCCACGGGACGGGGGACGACCAGTGCGATCTGCTCTACCATGATTCCGTTGAGGTCGCCAACGAGAGCGTTGCGCTTGACCTGTCGGACGGCTCGCTTGAGGACAAGTTCGGCAACGCGCTGACGTTCGCCGAGGTGCGGGAGATCGGAATTCGCAATACCTCGACTACCGCGGGCGAGTACGTTGAGGTGATTGGCGGCACTGATTCGCTGGACGTTGGGCCGGGCACGTCGTCAATACGGCTCCAGCCGGGAGGCACCCTCATTCTCCGCGCCCCGAAGGATGGGGACGGCTACGCCGTTGACGCTTCGCACCACTACCTCTACCTGGACACTACGGGCAGTGGGGCGACGGTGACGGTTGAGTTGATGGTTTTGGGGGTCTCGGCCTGATGGAGCACGTCGGCCCTGACACCGGTGGTGCCCTCTGGGTCGGCTGCGTGCGGGGGCGTTTCACGTGGAACGTGCTGCGCTGGCCGGGGCTGCTCTTTGGCTTTGTGATCCGCGCCTTCCGGCTACTTCGGCAGCCGTGGCTTGGCCGCTACGCGCACGTGTTTCTGTGGCACGGGACGACCATCTGGGAGGCGAGCGCCACGTGGCGGCGTGGCGATATCCGGGAATACGACCGCCGCAACGTGGTGGTGGACGCAATGGAGGTTCGCTTGCCCGACGGGTTGTCTGCACACGGGCGCTCTGAGACGAGTAAACCGCTACCTGTTTGGCGCGTGCGGCGGGCGTTGGAGCTGGCCAATGCGATGGTGGGAAGGCCGTACGACTGGTACCAGATCATTCGCATCGCCGCCTTCGAGTTGGGCATCCTGCACGACGACCGCATGCTGCCTCGCGACGGCGAGCGCCCCATCTGCTCCGAGGGCGTGGCGATGTGTTTCCTCGCGGCAGGCGTTGACCTGCCAGGGGCGGCGGGAGTGCCGCTCTGGCGCTTTGCGCCCGACCACATGGACAGGCTCCGGCGATTGAGGCCGGACCTGGTGCGCTTGGTTGGGAGGCTGACCTTCGGTAGGAAAGGGGAGGCTTCGTGAACTCGCTGGGGAGTTTGGTGACGGTCGTCGTGGCGGGCGTGGTGGCGATGGTTGGAGCCGGCGCACTGATTGCTCGCAAGCTCAACGGCCACGGCGGCGGCTGCCCAATACCGGAGCATGTGGCCATGCTGGCTGAGCACAGCAAGGCTATTGAGATAATCCAACGGGACCTCGCCGAGATCAAGGCTACGCTCGGCGAGGTCAGGGACACGGTTCTCAAGCTCAAAGGAAAGGAGTGAGCGATGGGACGCAACAGGCGCGGCGTGCGGGATGGCACAGGCCCCTACAAGGACAGCTGGCAGCGGCGGCAGAGCGGTAGCAAGGGCAAGCGCCAGCAATCGGGCCAGAAGTGCCCGAAGCGGAGGTGAGCGTGGGCAAGGTCAGGGAGCGACGCTACGTCAATGGCCCGCAGGCAGCGGACAGGACTTGTTTGGTCTGCGGGAGAACGTTTCGCTCCGAGGGGCCGTGGAACCGCCGGTGCCCGGCCTGCGACAGGGCCGTCGCCCGCCTCGGGACGGCTGCTCTGGCCGGGAGGCACGTGTCGCGGGGCGATTCGGAAGAAAGGAAAGGAGACACGCAATGAAGTTGCTGCGCAAAATCCGCAAAGGCTCGACCTACGGGTGGATCGGCGCGCTGCTGGTGGTGGCGCTGTGCAAGGTGCTGGGCATCCCGGTGCCCCCTGAGCTTCTGGCCGGCATCGCCGGCGCCGCCGCAGGCTCGGCCTTCAACACCGACAAGGAGCCCGAGGAGTAGCCCGTGCCCCTGGTAACTGCAGAGCGCTGGCAGAATCGCAGGTGGTCAACTGATCTCGGCCCGCGCGGTAGTCGCATCACCGCGTGGGGCGTGCCGCTCGCGCTGCGCCTCCACGATGAACACCCCATCCAGGCCGAGGGCGACCTGGACGGCGACGACAAGGCGCTCGTCGGCCCAGGGCGCGTCGGCAGGCACTACGACCTGCCCGGTGGCCATCGTCTCATCTGGCGCGAGGTCAAGCCCGGCGACGTGCCGCACCCGCTGCGACCCTTCGAGGAGACGCCGGGTGAACTTGACCACCTGGCCGAGCATGGGGTACGGTTGTCGGTGCTCAGGCTGGCGAGGGTGCCGGAGGCGCCCGTCTGGCGCCACATTCTGTCCTATCCGCCGGGCACACGGTTCGTCCATCAACCGCCGCTTACTCAGGTGGAGATCGACGAGGGCGGCGTGAGGCCGAAGGCGGTCGTGGGCAGCTACGCGGTGCTGGATGCCGAGGGCTGCAAAATTGGGCATATCCTGCGACCCTGTGCCATCTCTGCCGACCGCACTAAACGCGCTTGGGGAGCGATTCGCATTGAGGGCGGCATCTCCGAGGTGGCGTTCCGGCCTGACGACCTGAAGGCCCTGGGGAGGGGCGCATTGCTCTTTGGTCTGGATACTTTCGGTTTTGATAGTGTCGGCGGTTCATTGGAATATGGCTACGCCTTCAAGATTGGCGCCGGGGGGAAACATAGCCCGGCGCAGGACGGTAACGCGGACAGCATTAGTTTCTACTACAGTTACCACTCGCCCCGTTTCACACTCGGCCTCTATGAGGATGCGTCGGATTACCCGGGCGCTTTGGTTGCAGACTCTGACGGGGATGGTCAGCTGGCCTCGGCGGATTGGCTCACGTTGGACCTTGACCAACCGTGCTCAGTTAGCGCAAGCACCTCCTACTGGATCGCCGCACACCCAGATGATACCGCAGGAGACTTCAAGTGGCACTATGACGGTGCTTCGGGTTACAGTGTGCGTGGCTTCTACCTCTTTGACTCCAGCATTTCGTATACAGCAGGTCAACTGCCTGACCCGTTTCCTAGCGGGCGACATCTTTTCTCTAATCGCCTGCTTTCGATCTATGTGACCTATACCCCGTCTGGTGGCCCGACAGGCGTCGCCCCGCAGTTCATGCACCTGGCCAGGATAAGGAGAGCGTGAGATGACCGAACTCCGCCAGAGTACGGCAGTGACGATAAAGCTCGGGCCGTTCGTGGACTCGTCCGATGGGGACAGCCTCCAGGAGGGCCTGGCCGGGTCCATGACCGTCAAGCTCTCGAAGAACGGCGGCGACATCGCCGCTCGCCACTCAACCGACAGCATCACCTACGACGAGAGCGGCTACTACAACGTCCCCCTCGACGCCACGGACACGAACACCCTCGGTCGGCTCCTCGTCCTGGTCGTCAATCCAGGCACCCACCTGCCCGTGTGGGCAGAGTTCATGGTGGTCCGCCAGGCGTGCTGGGATTGGAAGTATGGCAGCGCGGACCTGGCGGTGGACGCGACGAAGATATCCGGCAGCGCGACCGCAGCGGACGAGCTTGAGGCCAACATCGGCAACCTTGATGAGCTTATATCTACCCTTCTGAAAGCCGTCTACAACCTCGGCGTCGCAAACGCAAGCGTGGCGAAGGTCGCCGATGGGCGCACAATCACGAGCGGCACAGAAACCGGCGACTACGAGGACACCTATGCCCTCGACGAGACCTACCACGTTATCACAGCCGATGGCGGCGAGATCGACTACTACTACGAGTTCACGCTCGGCGACGACTCGGTGCCTGTAGCCGCGCACGCGAAGGGGCGTCTCCATGAGGGGAGCACCCCTGGCGGCGGTGACAGCGTGGATATCTACGTCTACGACTGGACAACGAGCAGCTGGGAACAGGTAGTGCCCCCGCTCGGCGGCTTCGTGGGCGTGGCCAACAGTGACAGCAGCGATGACGAGGTGCGGGTAATCCCACTGTTCCCGCGCCACAAAGATGGCTCCACGAACAAGGTCCGCGTGCGCTTCGCCGGCATGTCGCTAGAGACCGGCACGGCGCTCTACGTTGACCAGGTGTACCTAACGCACACTTCGGTGCTCAGCTACAGCGGGATTGCCAACGCGATCCTGACGAATCCCAGCAACAAGCTGGAGACCGACAGCGACGGCCACGCAGCGGCGGATGTGCGAAAAATCAACGCCACCGCCGCCGCCGCCGCTAGGCTCGCGCTCTCGGCGAAGCAAATGATTCCCGGCACCGTTGACACAACCCACTTCGTCCCCACCACCACGGAGTTCGAGTGCGCCGATATTACCGAGGTCACGGACGACCACTACAACAATCGCCTGATTCTGTGGACTACCGGCAACCTGGCGGGCCAAGTGGCGCACATCACGGACTACACCTACACCGCGAACAACCGCGCGCACTTCACGGTTTCGGAAATGACCGAGGCGCCCTCGGCGGGCGACGCTTTCGTGATCGTGTGAGGAACCCTCCAGTGAAGGAAACCGAGACAACCGTGCAATCAACAATGCGAGTGGGGAGCCGAGGCGGGGAGCCTGTCGAAGTCCCTGTTGAACTCAAGGTGCGGGTCACCGAGCATGAGGATGGCCGGCGGGACGTGACCATCCGCGTCCCGACGCTCCGGCTGGCGGCCCGCAGGCCGAAGGAGTGAGAGCATGGCGAGCGGCGCTTACAACTACTTCAAAGCCCATATCCTGGACGCGACGTTCAACTTGCCTTCGGACACCCTGAAGGCGGTCTTGATGGACGACTCTCATGCGTTCAATCCCGACCACGACCAGTGGTCAGAGGTCTCGGCCAACGCAATCGCCGGGACCGAGAAGACGCTCACGAACGTCACGGTTGCTAAGGACGACACCGGAGACCGTGGCTACGTGACCGCCGACGACCTGGAGTGGATGAACGCGACCTTCACGGCGTATCACCTGGTGATCTACGACGACACCACGGCCAACGACAACTTGATTGTCTCGCTTGACCTCGGCGGCGCTCAGCAGACCACCAACGGCACGTTCAGGATCGAATGGGATGCTGACGGCATCCTTGAGATCACCTGAGGGGTGAACCAGTGCTATTGAACCGCTACACACGGCTCGGCTTCACCGCCACGCCCACGAGGCGCTATGGAGAGGACGCGCTTGTGCAGCCGGGCGTCGTCTCCCTGTCGGTGGCGGTGCGGCCGGCCACTGCGAGCGTTGTCGTCTCCGCGCCCGTAGTGACTGTGGCGACGGGCATCCCGGGAGTGGGCGCCCAGCCGATAGTGGTGAAGCCCGTCTCGCCTATCTCCCTGACCACTTCGCCCCGCGCTCCGGCTCCAATAGTAACGAAGCGGCCCGCGGCTATTTCCCTGGCCGCTTCACCCCACGTCCCGGCTCCCGTGTGTGTGGTCACCCCGCCCACGGTAGTCCTCACGGTGACGGTCTTCACGTGGCGGCCTGCCGAGGTCCTGGCGCTTCTTGCTCGTGCGGTTGATGTGTCCTGCCACTGTCGGGCCGACAACCGTCGGCGGGTGCGTGCGGTTGACGATACAATGCTTGCTCGCGCGGCGCGCTTGAACTAGGAGCATCGCCGTGACCAGGACGCTCTACGTAGGCAGAAACAACGGCCTCCGTGACCGCCTTGAGGCGAGCACCGATGGTGGGCGGACCTACTCGCCGATTGACCTGTCGGCGGATACCGTCACCTCGCTGCGCTTGGTGATCTACGACAGCGACCCGTCGGCCCCGATCCTCGACCGGGACGCCAAGGGCACAGAGGCCACCGAGTTCGATCTGTCGGACGGTGCGAGTGGTGTTGTGGAGTGGCAGCCGGGTAGTGGGGTGATTACATCGGCAATGGCCGGTGGTGGCGCTGGGCGAACGTATCACTGCCGATGGGTGATCGTAGACTCGGCCAGCTGGCCGCAGGGTCTTGTGATCGAGGCCGACGACGTGCGAGTTGAGGCATAGAGGTGAATGAGCGGCAAGGCAAAACTACCGCGCCAAGTGATTGGCGGCCCTGCGTCTCTAGAGGACGAAAACAAGGGCGCCAGCCGCCGGGAGCAACGACAGGACGCCCAGCTCCTGGGGCAAATCCTGTCCTACCTCCGGCGCGAGGTCGAGTCACACGAGGCGCGGGGCGACCAGCTGCGCGAACTGCGAGAGCGGATCGTGACGGCGGTTCGCGCGGTCGTCGTTCACGCCGTGCGCCACCTCGCGCCTCCGCTAGGGGCAGACCCAGAGACCTACCGGCTCCCCTCGCGAGACTTGGCGCGATTAATGCGGATTCTGCGCGATGCGGACGTGGTGTGCCAGGGGACTTCTACCGAGATGCTCGGGGTCGTTCGGACAGCGGAGCGGGTGCTCGCTTCGCAAAACGAAGGGGGCGAGGAAGCGCGCGTGCGGACGCTGCTTCCCGTGCCGCCTGAGACTGAGAGCAATGGCAATGCTGACGCTTGACTTTCGGACTCCGGTTTGCAGGCCGAACCCCGGCGGCCAGGCGGCGTTCGCCGCCGACTGGGAGCACCGCTACGTCGCGCTCGAAGGCGGTTGGGGCAGCGGGAAGACGTGGATCGGGGCACGGAAACTAGTCACCTTGCACCTGTTCAACGCGGTTGACCGTGAGGGGCGACTGACCGGTGTGTCCAGCGCGGCGGTCGCGCCGACGTTCCCGAACGCGCGGGATTTCGTCGTGCCTGAGTTGATTCGCGCGCTTGACGAGAGCGGTGTGCGGTGGGAATGGAAGGCCGTTGCTCACGAGTTTCACCTCCCTGACCTGAGCCTGCCGCACCGGGCATCACGGATACTAGTCCGAACTGCCGAGCGGCCAGAAACAATCACCGGCTGGGAGGTCGGCGCTGCCTGGGCCGACGAGCCGACGCGGTGGCGGGGCGCACTCGGCGCTACTGACCCGAAGCTGGACCCGTTCCTTCAGCTTTGCGCCCGCGTGCGTGACCCCCGCGCGCGTGTGCTTCAGCTGCTCTGCACCTACACTAACGAGGGTGACTGCACGGGCGTTTACCGACGGTTCCACTCTGGGCTGCCGGGGCATGCGCTCTATCGCGCTCGCACGGCGGAGAATCCGTGGCAGCGGGAGTGGGAGCGGGAGCAGCGAAAAATCCTGACCCCCGAACTTGCTCGGCAATATCTTGACGGTGAGGCGATCTCGATGCGCGGCCAGGCCGTTTATCCCCACTTCAATCCCGAAGTCCACGTGCGAGAGGACCTTGAGATTGACACCGCCCGGCCGCTGGACCTGGCGCTTGACTTCAACATCGCGCCGGGCATGCACGCCGAGGTTGGCCAGTGGTTCGAGGACCGCGACGAGTTCACCGTCGTGCACGAAGTCTACGGCCCTCGGCTGGACGTGGTTGGCGCCTTGCGGCAGTTGAAGGCGTGGGTAGAGGAGCGTTTCGGCGATTTCCCGTTCCCCGTGCTCCACGTTTACGGCGACGCCACCGGTTCGGCGGAGTGGGCTGCGACGGGGGAATCCTGCTACCTGCTCGTCGAGGAGTGCCTACACGAGTTCGGGTGGCCGTTCCGCCTTCGGGTGCCGAAGTCCAATCCGCCGGTGGTGGATCGGATCAACGCTTTCAATTGCGCGCTGCAAGACGCCCAGGGGCAGGTGCACTGGCACTGCTCCCCGCAGTGTGAACGGCTGATCGCCGACCTGCGAGACTTGCGGCGCGACACCAACGGCGAGATTGACCGTCGTGACCTCCGCCTGTCGCACGCTTCGTCGGCGGAGGGTTACCGAGTGACCTACCTGCGTCCGGTTCGGCGGCTGCGGCTTGAGGCGACCGGTGGGCGGTTTTTGGTGTAGCGGGAGCTGACTATGGACAGTCGAATCACGCGAGCGTGGCGACGGCTATTCGCCGGGAAGCCGGCCGTCACCGAGAAGCCCGAGGTAGGAGAGATTACGCAGCAGCAGCGCGAAGTGCCGGCAGGCGAGGTGATCACGGCGTTGATGGTCGGCCCGTTGAACGTTCAACCGGGCACCTACAAGACCTACCGGAAGATGCGGCGGCACCCGACCATCGCGCTTGCTCGCGCGGTCGCCGTTGCGCCCGTGCTCAACGTTGAGCACAGTTACGAGGGCGACGACGAGCAGGTGGTGGAGTTCGTCCGCAGCACTTTGGAGCCGCTTTGGGATGGCTTGGTTCGCCACTGCCTTTTTGCTCTCGACTACGGATGGCAACCGTTTGAGCGCGTGTGGGAGGTGCGCGACGGGCGACTGACCTACGCGAAACTCAAGCCCCTGCTTCAAGATGTTACCACGCTGCTCACCGACGAGCACGGTAACGTCGTCGGCCTCAAGCAAGGAGACGTTGAGTTGACAGGCGCGAAAGCGCTGGCGTTCGTACACGAGGGGGAGCCGGGCGAGTTGTATGGCCGTTCGCGGCACGAGAACGTTCGGGGCGTCTGGTCGGCGTGGGAGGAGTTGCTTGACCGCGCGCGCCGCTACGCGAAGCGGGCGGTCGGCACAACGCCGCTCATTGAATACCCCGAGGGGCGGTCGCTTGACCGCAACGGAGCCGAAGTCGAGAACTACAAGCTGGCGGAGCGTATCCTTCAACGCCTTGGCGAGGGGGCGGGCGTGGCGATGCCCAACACGCTCTCGCGCCACGCCGTTGAACTTGCCCGCCAGGGGATTGACGTTCGGGAGCTGCGCGCCTGGCACCTTGATTTCCTTGAACCAAAGGGGCGCTACGGCTACGAGTTCGTCGCTTTGCTCAAGCACCTTGAGACGCAGATGTTCCGGGGGTGGCTTGTCCCGGAGCGGGCAGCGGCAGAGGGGCAGTACGGCACCAAAGCCGAGGCAGAGGCGCACGCGAACGTGGCACTGGAGGTCACCGCTCAACTTGAGCGTGACATCCTGTCGTGGGTGAACCGTGAGGTGATCGCTCCGCTCCTTGAGTTGAACTGGGGGCCGCAGGCCAAAGGGGCTGTGCGACTGAGAAGCGCGGGTATTGAGGCCGGGACCCGCGAGTTCTACCGCGTGCTGGTTCGGGCGTTGCTCGGTTCACCGAACGTTGACCTGTTCCTGGAGCACGTTGACCTGCGGGCGCTTCTTGAGCGGCTCGATATCCCGATGGTCGAGGCGGTCCAGGCGAGCGAGGAGGCCAGCGTCACTTTGCAGACGATTTACGAGGAGCTGGAGGTTGGCCGGAAGGCGGAAAACGCGGGCACAGCGGAGAGCGCTGGCGCGGCGACGGGCCGTTGAGTACACCCGCGCGTTGCGGCGGATTGAGCGACCTGGCGTAGCGGTTGTGCGCGCCGTGGCTGAGGTACTGCGCTCCACTGCCGTGAGTCAGGCCTACGCGCGCGGGGAGCCGCTCCACCGTGTATGGGCGGCGCGCTGGGATACCGTTCGCTCCGTGCTCCAAGAGGCGATGGTCGTCGCCTCGCTGCGGGGGCGACTTGACGCCTCGGCAGCGTTTCACGGGGTGCGAATCCCCGCCCGGCTGGACTTTGCCGTGGGGTGGGAGCCGGAACCGTATCAGCGGGCGATTGAACGTCTTGAAGAGCGGTTGAATCTTGATAAGCGGGAGCGGGAAATGCTCGCCAACCGCTACGGCAATGAGGCAGTTAACGTTCTACGTCGGGCGTCGCGGCGGATTGAAGAGAAGGCCCAGTTGGCGATTCAGGAGATCGTTGAACAGGGCTACCACGTTGAGGCGGGGATGGAACTCCTCAATGGCAGGTTGGCAAGCCTGGGGCTTGGCGACCGCCCCTACCTGCTTGAGACGCTCGTTCGCACGCAGGTGTCGTTGGCCTACAGTGCTGGGCGCTGGGAGGTCTGGCAGAACCCCGAGGCGGCAGAAATCCTTTGGGGCTGGGAATACGTCACGGTTGGCGACGACCGCGTGCGACCGAACCACGCAGTGTTGGACGGGAAGCGCTGGCCGAAGAACGATCCTGCCTGGGACACAGTGTGGCCGCCCAACGGTTTCAACTGTCGGTGTTCGGCGGTGGAGATTTTCCGTGAGGAAGCGCCGCCCGCGCGCGAGGTTGCGGGGGCTGTGCCGCCGGAAGGGATGCCGGACCCTGGGTGGGACTGGCACACGGGCCGGGTGTTCGGAAGGCCGCCAGCGCGGCTGCCGTCGGTGCGGGAGATCACGCGCAGGCTTGACTAGGCGCCAGTCTGTGCTACGTTTAGAGTAGGAGGCTGTGTAGTGCCTTATCCGAACGAACACGCCGCGCGACTGCACCCGCCAGGCCGCTACGTTCGTTTCCGGCGGGAAAACGACAAGCTGGGCACCGGCGTGCACGTGATCTGGGGCGTCCGCGGGGATGGCACGGTTGAGATTCAGGCCATCCGCTTTGACAAGCGCCGGTGGACCGAAGCGCGAGCACGAGAGTGGCTCAGGGAGCACGGCTACAAGCCTATCCGGTTCGAGCCAGCGATTGAAGGAGCTTGGGAAATGGCCGAGTGGACGACGAAGTACGTGAACGACCTGCCCGATTCCGCCTTCCTCTACATCGCGCCAGGCGGGAAGAAGGACGAGGAGGGCAAGACTGTCCCGCGCACCCTGCGCTACTTCCCCTACCGCGACCACACGGGGAAGATCGACTTGCCGCACCTGCGGAACGCAATCGCGCGGATTCCGCAATCCAATCTACCAGCCGCCGTGAAAGCCCGCCTTCAGGCGAAGGCGCGGTCGCTGCTTGAAAAACAGAAGGCAGCGAGCGTTGAGACGCTCCCCGTCCCGGCAACGCTGCCTGGCGCCGAGGGGCGGTTCGCAAAACTGTTTGACCGACGCGGCGGCGAGGGCGACGTGCCCGTCCGCTATTTCCGAAAGGACGTGATCCGCGTGGGGACGTTCCGCCACCCGACCGAGGGCTGGAGTCTCAAGGTCACACCGGAGCGCCTTGCCCATTGGGCCGAGACGTGGCGAAAGATGCGGGACGCCGGCATTCAGGTGCCGGTGAACCGCGACCACAAGCCGGGCGTGGAAAACCACCTCGGCTACGTGCGCGACTTGCGAGTCGAGGGCAACCGGCTCGTGGCGATCATCGAGGCGCGAGGACAAGAGGCGATTGACCTGTGCCAGAGAGTCAATCAGGTGAGCATTGAGGTGCTGCCTGATTATATAGACGGAAAGGGGCGGCACTATGGCGAGGCGGTGGTAGGCGTCGCGCTCACCGCGCGGCCCGTGGTGCCTGCTCAGGAGGGATTCGTTCCAATTGCGGCGGGGCTGCTCGGTGAGCCTGCCGAGGCAACCCCGCTCATTCACGACGACACTGACAGTGGAGACAAGGAGATGGACGAAAAAGTTCTCGCAGGGCTGCGAGAAGTGCTCGGCGTTGACGACCTTGACGAGGCGACGTTGGTCGAGTCAGTGAAGGGCGCGCTTGAAAAAGCGCGCGCGTCGGCTGCCGAGGCAGCGGAAAAGGCCGGGGAGCGCGAGGTGGCGCTTTCGCTTGACCCCGACGTTGCCGACCAGCTGGCCGAGGTGTTGGACATGCGTCTTGGCGCGCTCGTTGAGATGGGCAGGATCACGCCGGCGGTAGCCGACCGGCTCCGGCCTCTGCTTCTGGGGACACCGGAGAACCGGCCCGCCTACCTGCTGACTCGACGCGCTCGCCCCAACGCCAAGCACTCTTTGGCGCGCGAAATCCTTGACGCGCTGGAGCTGAACGACCCCGTTGAACTCGGCGAGAAGACGCGCCTCCAGGCCCGGGAGGTTCACCGGCAGGTGCCCGACGAGAACGAGCCGGTGAATCCAAAGGTTCAGGAGCGCATGATCGCCTTCGCAAACGCAGGTGTGAGAGAGTAGGAGGTAAACGATGCCACTCCCCACTGCACCAGGACTCCCTGGCGTCGGCACCGGGCGGACGGCCACCCACAAGCGGGTGTTCGCCACCGACATCGGCGCCGTTTTTCTGCCCAAGTTCGGCGTCATTGACGGCTCGGAAAGCCGCGACCCGACCAACACTGGGGACGTTGATGTGCTTCAGCCCGGGGTTCTCCTGGGCAAGATCAGCACGAGCGGGCTCTACGCGCCGAGCGTTCTCGGCGTGACCACGGCCAACTACACCTCTGGCGGGACTACACTGACCGTCGGCACGGCGACCGCGACGGAAATCGTTCGCCGAATCGGCACCTCCGGCACATTCAACCTCACCGGCGCGCCGACGGCGACCGGCACGGTGGCCACGACCGAGGTCACGTTCTCGGCGGTGAACACAAGCAACGGCCAGATCACCGTCCAGGACATCGGCGCCAACTACGTCGCCGGCTCGCTCGTGCAGCCGACCGACGGCAGCGAGACCATCCTGACCTTCGTTCCCGACGGCTACGGGATCAAGGTCACCGACGACGCCGGTAGCGACCAGGACGTCAGCTTCAAGATTCCTGTAGCCGGTGTGATCGACCCGGAGCAGCTCGTCAACTATCCGTCCTCGTCCCTCACGACCTTGCGTGAGTGGATTCGGGACGCGCTCCGCGAGCCGGCGCAATTCATCTTCACCGACGAGTTCTGATCAAGGAGGTTCACCGTGGCAACGACACTCGAACAAATCCTCAGTGGGGCGAACCTCACTGGGGTGATTCAGGCTACTAAGAGCGGCGTCCCGCAGGTCCTGCCGCCGCAATTCCTCGCCCCGACCCGACAGGTCAAGGGCAACACGACGACCTATCGGAAGGTAGAGGGCACGCGGCAGGTTGCGCGGATCGCCCACTACGGTTCCCCCAGCCAGCGGCGAGAGCTCCAGAGCGTCAGTGACGTGCCTGTGACGCTCCTGCACACTATTGAGCACCAGGTCCATGACCCGCTCGTGCTTCAGTCGCTCAAGTCGGTCAACGAGACGGAGCAAACGCTCGGCGAGCAGGAGATCGCGCGCCAGGTGCGCGAGTTCCGCACACTGTTCGACAACCTCCGTGTGGCCGCCGCCACCTCCGCGCTTGCTCTTGGCGCTATCTACTTTGACGGCAACGGCAACCTCCTGCCGTCCTCGTCTGGCGCCGTCGTAAGCGTGGACTTCGGCGTGCCGAGCGGCAACAAGGCTCAGCTTGACGTATTCGGCGACGGCGACATCATTGACGCCTCCTGGGCGACGGACGGGACCGACATCATCAACCAGGTCATCGCCCTGCGGAAGGCGGCGGTGAAACTCACGGGCTACCCGATTCGCCACGCCTTCTACGGCACCAACGTGTTCGAGTATCTGGTCTCGAACACGGCGATCAGCGGCCTGATCGAGGCCAGCCCAGGAATGGCCGAAACCGTCGCCGAGGGGCGGCTGCCATCGAGCTTGCTCGGTCTTGACTGGCACCCCATCTACGAGGCCTTCTTCGTGGACCAGGACGGCACGGCCCAGGAGATCGTCGGCGCCGACACCGTGGTGTTCACGCCCGATCCCGACCCGACCTGGTGGGAGTTCGTTGAAGGCTCCTACCTGGTGCCGAACAACCTCGGCAACGTCGGGGGCGACGCCACCGCCGCGCTGGGCAACCTGTCGCAGGTCTACGGGATGTTCTCGTATGGGCAGGTGCTCAGCGACCCGCCGGCGATCAAGCACGTGGCCGGGGACACGTTCCTGCCGGTGCTCAAAGTTCCGGCGGCCGTCTTCATCGCCGACGTGACGCCGTGATGCCCCAGCCGGCAGTTGCCGCTTGACGGGGACGGGGTGAGCGGGGGTCGTTTGAACTCCTCCGCTCACCTCCCCCCCTCATTTGGAGGCCCAGCTGTGGGAACATACATCTCGGCGAGCGACATTGACGACGTTTTCGGCACCGAGAACGTCACTCGGTGGAGCGCGCTTGATGGCAGCGGGACCCGCGACACCGACCGAATCAGCACGGCTATCTCGTGGGCCGAGGCGACCGTTGAGGCGCGGTTTCGCGGCACGGCCTACGACCTCCCCCTGCCGAGTTCACCGCTCGTGACTCGGTGGTGTGCTGTGGTGGCTGGCTTGTGGCTTTACGAGAGCCGGGGCACTGGCGACGCCGAGCGGGAGGCGCGGTTCGCCGACCTGCGCGACGAGGTGGAGCGGGAGATGGCCCTTGCTGCGGCGGGGGCGCTTCCACTGGACATCGACCACCTGCCGCGAGCGCCGCACCGCGTAGCGGAGGCTGCCGATGCCTGAGCGTCGTTCGGTCAAGATCAATCTCGCGCCACTTCAGGAACTGACACGACGGCTACAAGCCGCGCCTATCGGCGGGGCGGTAGATACAATGCTCCGCAACTGGGGCCGGCGTTACCTCGGCTTTACACGGCGACGGTTCGTTCGCTACTCGCGCGGGGGTGGCGACTGGCCACCGCTCTCGCCTGCCACTATCGCGCAGCGACGCGGGCCGAAGCGGCGGCGGAAAAAGCGCAAAACCCACGGCACGGCAACCACCACGCGGGGAAGCGCGGGCGTCGTGGCGATTCTGCGGGACACCGGGACGCTGTTCAACGCCCTGACAATCGGGGCGCCGGGGAATCTGTTTGAGCGAGTTGGCAAGGGGATCAACGTCGGGTTCGGCGGGCCGGCACGGCACCCGAAGGGCGGCGAGGCAATTGCCTCAATCGCCACGAAACACCAGTTTGGCGACCCGGCCCAGCACCTCCCGCAGCGGGAAATCCTCGTTGAACCCGACCAAGCGACGATTGATGGGTTTGTTGAGGACGCTAAGCGGGCGGTTGCCCGGCTAGGTTCGGAGGTAGAGCACCGTGGCGGTGGTTGACGACAACCCTCTCTCCCGCGTCTACGCAGCGCTGTGGGATGTGCTCCTTCAAGAGCGCGAGATAGAGCGGTGGGTGCCGCCCGCCGCTCGCGTCCGATTTGACGAGGCGCGCGACCCCCGGCAGCCACGGGTGCTTGACGCCGACCTGCCGGAGCTGACCCTTGTCCCGGCCGGTTCAGAGGGGGCGATCACCGGGACGACGACCCACCTGGCGGTGACCGAGGTCTACGATCTCGTGCTCCGCTCGCACGACCTTCAGCTTCAACGGGACGTGTTTCCACTGCGGTGGGCAGTGATTCGCGCCCTTTGGCGAACGCCCGATCTCGGCCTCAGTTTCGTCAGGCGGATCGGGTTGTCTGGACAAACGCTCCGTTTCGTGGAGAGCGAGCGAGGGCGACCCGCGTGGGAGTTCAGCTTGCGAATCACCGTCGAACTCTACCTCTCGCGTGAGGGCGTTGAGCGACCATCCTGAGTAAGGAGAACGAACAATGGCAGGACCGATTTCCGGCAAAAACGGTAACCTCCACATTGGCACCGGCGCGGCCACCGAGGTGGCTGACGTTCGCAACTGGCGGCTCAGCCGCACCGCCGACAACCCGGCCTACAACTCCTCGGACACTGAGGGTGTCACGAAGCGCCTATCGGGAAACACCGACTGGAGCGCGACGTTCACGGCCTACTTCCAGGACGATGCCGACGTGTCGATCAGCGAAGGCGACGAGGTGCAGGTGAAGTTGTACGTGGACGCCTCCCGCTACTACGAGGGCAATGCCATTGTCTCGCGGATTGAGGCAGAGGTGCCCATCGAGGATGCCGGGCTCGTCGGTTACGAGGTGGAGGTGGAGGCGAACGGAGAACTGACGTTCAACTCCGGCGCTTGAGCGGCGGCGCGACAACCTGCGCGTGATGGAGGTGCGTTATGGCCAGACCGGGCAGCGAGCGTGCTCGGCAGTTGGATCGGATTGAAGAGGAAAGGGCGCGACGAGAAGCGACGCCGCTTGCCGACGCCCTTGGCGCGCCGATTGAGCGCGAGTTCAACGGCAGCGTGCTCACCTTGCACCCGTTGCAAGCGCGCGACTGGGGCGTTCTTGACCGGTGGGTGCGCGAGGAGTTCCTTCGCAGCGCGCTTGCGGCGGCGGACGCTCTCCCCGCCGGCCAGGCCCAGGCCGACTACACCCGCGAAGCCCTCCGCGAGGCTAGCGGCCTGAGCGTCCTCAACGAGCACGTCCTGACGGGGCTACTCTCGTCAATCCCCGCAATGTGCAGAATCCTCTGGCTGAGCGCCCGGCATGAGCCGAAGAACGCCGAGGTGTTCGGCGCGAAGCGGGGGTTGGAGCTTGAGGACGTTGAGGCGGCGTTCTCAAGTGATCTGACGACGCTCGCCAACCTCGTGGGCGACGTGCTCACGATCAGCCTACCGCAGGAGGCCGTCCCCGTCCCCCCGGCAGGCAAGGGCAAGAAGCGGAAGAGGGCCCGGCGTTCTTCGACTGGGGAGGTCTGATGCTCCGCTGCGCGCTCAACCTCGGCCTGTCGCCTGACGCCGTTGCTGATCTGACGCTTCCCCAAATCGCCGCGCTACTCAAGCTGGCCGCGAGGGACGCCCCGAAACTACCGCCGATCCCAGGACGCAGGAGACTGTGATGGCCCGCTTTGCCCTCGGCGAAGGCTATATGCGGTTCACGCTTGACGACCGCCCGCTCTTGCGGGGGCTGGCGCGGGTGCGCGCGGCGCTCCAACGCACGCAACAGCACCTTGAACGGCTGGCCTCTCGCGCGAAGGTGGCGTTCGTCGGCCTGGGCGCGGCGCTCTATGGGGCAATGCAACTCGCGGGCAGATACGAGGACACGATCTCGAAATTCAAGGTTGTTTTCGGCGATACCGCCGACAAGGCCAAGAAGTTCGCCGAGACCGTTGCAGCCTCAACAGGGCGCTCCGTCAACCAGATAATGGGCCTAATGGCCCAGTTCCAAGACACGTTCGTCCCTCTGGGCTACGCCCGCGAGGACGCTGCTCAGTTCTCAATGGCGCTCGCCCAGCTGGCGATTGACTTAGCGTCGTTCAATGCGGAGGTCAGCACAGCGGCGGAGGCTGGCCGCCTACTTCTCAGTGGTATTGTAGGCAATCACGAGGCGCTCCGGGCGTTTGGCGTACAGATCACGGAAACCACTCTCAAGGCCGAACTGCTGCGTATGGGCTTTGAAGGCAACTTGCAAACGATTCCGCCTACCGCCAAGGTGCTTGCTCGGTTGAACTTGATTTTGGAAGACACTCGGGACGCCCACGCCGACGCTGTGCGAACCGCCGGCAGTTTTCGCAACCGGCTTGCGGCCATTCGGGCCGCCGCTGCCGACCTCACGGTTGAACTTGTCGCCGCGCTCGCCCCTGGACTTCTCTCGTTGCTCAAGGCCCTCCGAGCGGGAATCGCCAACCTTCGCCAGTGGGTGAAGGAGCACCACGGCGCAATCGTCGCCGGAATGCGTTGGACGGTGGTTATCCTCAGCACACTGATAGTCCTGCCGAAGTTGATTCTTGCCATGCGCGCCGCCGCCACGGCGATCCAGATCATAGGGATGGCTATTACGGGCTCTATCAATCCCTGGCTGCTTTTGCTCAAGGTCATCGGGGCAGTGGTTGGCGTTGCGGCGACCGCTGCGGCGACGATGAAAGCCTACAACGCCGTGGCGAAGGCGGTGAATTCGGTCAACGAGAAGATGGCAATGTCGTTCGAGGAATACCGCGACCGCATGCGCAAGATGATGGCCGAAACCTCTGAGAAGCTAGCCAAGGAACAGAAGCTGAAAATCGCCGCCGAGGCCGCCAAACTCAAGGTGATCGAGGAGGCGAAGAAGGCCGAGCTCCGCGAGCAGAAAGTCGAGCGAGAGGAGGTCCAGACCGCCCACTTCAAGACCGTGCAGATGCCCCGACCCGAGGTGATGGTGACCGGCATTCGGGGGTTGTGGAGCCGCTTCGCGCAGCAACGGGCCGAGACACGAACGAGCCGGATTCAAGAGCGGCTTCTGGCTGAGGCAGTCGCACAGCGGAAAGAATTGGAGGCAATGCGGGCCGCTATCCTCGCGCAGGTGAAAGAGGGGCGGCTGCAGGCCGGCGTGCCGGGACTGCGCCCTGGCTTCGTTGAGATGCCCGCGACGATAGGAGAGTAGGCTGTGGCCGACATCACCGAGGTTGAAAGCCAGGTCACCGTGGCATATGAGGAGCTGGACGGCTCGCCGCGTGAGCGGCTTGACGACGAGAAGGGACTGTCGGCGACTCGCGAATTCATGTGCGACTGGGCCGACCGCTTCACGCTCGCAGGCCAGATCCTCGGTCGCTACGAGCAGCAGTCCGACGGTTCGGTCACCCGCTATCTGCCGCAAAACTACCCCGGCCGAGTAGGCGTGCGCGCGACGCGGGTGTCCATCCGCGGCGAAGGGCGCGTCCAGGCCGGCACACCGTCGCCCTCCACGGCCTACAAGAAGGCCATCCTCACCGTCGAGTACGAAACCGACGACGAGGAACGGACAGAGAGCGGCTCTCGGCGCGCGCTGTTCACCGAGCGGCTCAGCCCTTCCGTGGAGTTCATGCAGGTTCAGTCCCGTGGTCTAGGCTACTACGTGCCTGGGCACGGGGACATCAAGTTGGTTGACCCTATCGCCGCGCCGCCACTGCGGATTTACACGATGGTCTGGGAAATCCAACGGCGCGAGATCACAACGCTACAGGCCGCGTGGCTTGACAACGTTGGCAAGGTCAACTCAGTGGCGGTGACCTCGGCGACGATCAAGGTCGGCGGCGCCCCGCTGACCTTTGCCCCGGAGACGCTTCTCTACGAGGCGCCGTCGTTGGAGCGAGAGGCGCACCCGGGGCCGGGGTATCGCCCAGGGCAGTCGGGGCTTGAAGCGGTGCGGCTTGACCTCTGGCGAGCGACTTTCCGATTCGTATGGAACCCCCACGGTTGGAACACGCAACCGGTGCCCGACCCTGCCAACGGTGAGCAAATCGTCTGGGCCGAGCCGAAGATGCGAGGCAAGACTAACCCGTTGAAACTCTACGAGAGCGCCGACTTCACGGCGATGCTCAACGCGATCTTCACCTATCTGTGAGGGGGCGACGCCGTGGCGACGACAACTCCACCGACGCTGCCTCCGCCTGTCCGCAAGGGGGACCGCCTCTCGGCCCGGTGGCTCAACAGCCTTCGCGGGGGTGTCGGCGCCGCCCTTTCGTCACTCGACGCACTCCATCCCGGCACCTCCGCGACCAACATGCCCCCGAACCTTGAACGGTGGTGGTGGGGCGAGATCACCGAAGCGACCGAGGCGCCGAAATACAAATGGAAGGAGATTTACCTACCGACGTCTTCGGGTGGCAAGTTGACCTGGACCGACCGCCCGGTCGCCGAATACCCACAGCACGAGATCACCGAGGGCTACGCCTGGGAGGTTCACAACGACCCTTACGTCGAGGTCGGGCGGCGGGTGCTCGTGTGGCAGAGCGAGGACGAGAACGGCGAGCCGGTTTTCCTCTTTGACGCCTACACGACGGTGCTGCCTGGGAAGCTGATTTCAGAGAGTGGCGGCGTTTGGACCGTCCAACCCTGGGATGCAAACAACGAAACCTGGGACACCGAGCACACGATTGAAAGCAAGGACCTCGGGGCCGGGTCGCCGCAGGCCAACGACGTTTACCTGCACGTCAAGCGGGGGACGTACTGGTATTTTAGCTCGCAGGTAGGCAGCGCAACCACTGTTCACCCCGCCGTTGCCTACGCCGACTACAACACCGCCAACGACCCGCCGACTGTCCAGATTCAACTTTGCGACGACTGGCAAGGAAACAACCCTGGGGCGACGGTCTACACCTGTGTGCTTCCCTACACGACTGGCAACTATCCCAACGTCCGCGCCGGCGACGTGATCGGGGTGATCGCCGACGGTTCAACTGACAGCGGGGCTGACTACGTGGCGGTTACAGGCTACCTGGACGCTCCAATCGGGGCCGTGCGGGCGTGGGTCGGCGCCCTCGGCGATATCCCTGATGGGTGGGAGGTTTTCGCCGAGGGGCGCTTCCTCGTCGGCTACTGCTCCGGTGACAAGGATTTCGGCGGGCTAGGCGACACTGGTGGCCAGAAAACCCACACCCACACACCCGGCGACGGTGTCACGGGCATCCACGACGCCGACTGGGGCGTCGGTTCCGACTGCCACGACCATGCACTCCCATCGGACCTGCTCTGCGTGTGCACCGAGCAGATTTGCCAAGGCACCGAGACGCCCATTGAAGTGGTCACCAGTGTCGGCCTCAACTACACGACTACCTGTGCCGAGGCGTTGATCGACGACGGCCAGAAGCACCTGCCGCCCTACGAGGTGGTCTACTGGATAAAGCGGGTGAATTGATGGACTGGAATCCGCGCGAGGCCCTCTGGGTCGCGATCGCCTGGCCCGATTTCTCCGTTGACTGGCGCGTGCACACGTTCCTCACCGACCTCGGCGTCCCCCTTGCCAACCAGGTCTGTGTTTGCCTCTCGCCGTTCACCCGCGCCTACAACTGGGCAATTGCCAACCTCGTGCTCAAGCATTCCCACCCCTGGGCAGCGTTCATTGAGCGGGACATGAGGCCAAGCGGGATCGTTCGCCCCTGGATAGAGGCCGAGGGCGACGTGGTGGGGTGCTTCTATCCGACGGCGTGTGCCGCCTCGTGGGCAAGCGAGCACGCTATCCACAGTGGCCTTTGGCGTGCCCGCCGGGCAGTATTCGAGCGATTGAAACCGCCGTGGTTCGAGTGGCAGTTCTCGGCCAACGGGGCCGATGTCCGCTCGTGCGCCTGCCTCCGCTTCGCGCGAAGGTGTGTTGAGGCGGGATTCGTGGTGAAGCGAGCCGGGTGGTGCGACCACCCGGTGCGCGAGCGGCGCCGGGCGGCGCTGCGCTTCGAGGGGTGAGTAAAGTGGTTTGGTTTACTACTGCGCGCGCGCGCCTCGTCATAGAAAAATTTGGGAGAACATGTCCTTGAGAAGTTCTCCCGAAAAATCCTATAATGGAGCGCGCGCGCGCAGTAGTAAAGTGGAGTGCTTTACCTAGGAGGCGAACCAGTGGCCGACGAGAACCTACCCTTGCGTGTGACCGAGATGCCCGGCTGGGAGCGTAACCCCAGGACGATGGACGACTTAGGGCGCCAGCGCCTTGCCCACTCGCTGTGGGTGTTCGGCGACCTGTCGGGCGTGGTGTTCAATCGGCGAACAGGGCACCTCGTGTGCGGGCACCAACGGCGGGACTGCCTGCGGTCGTTCTCGCCCTCGGAGGTTGAGTGGGGCGAGGAGTACGAGGTGGAGCTGGGCGAAGAAGGCGCGCGGTTCGTCTCGCGTGAGCGGGAGGGCTGGTTCACCGTTGAGGGCGGCGCTCGGTTCCGCGTTCGCCTTGTGGACTGGGACGAGCCGTTCGAGGCGGCGGCGAACGTTGCGGCGAACAACCCATACCTCCAGGGGGATTGGGATTGGCCGAAACTGGACCGCGTGCTCGCGGACCTCTCGGCGACGACGAACGTCAACCTCGCTGATCTGGGCTTCGCCGAGCTAGACGCCGACCTGCGTGGCGCGCTGACTGGCCCTGTGCTCACGACCGAGTTGCCCGAAAGCCTCACCGTTGACAGTGACGAGCCGCCGAAGGTGCCGTTCGCCTTCGGCAAGGTTCGCGGTGAGGTGTCGGAGGCGCTCTACGAGCGGTTCCGCGAGTTGATGGAGCGTCTCAAGACCGAGCGGGGCTGGGCGCTGTTTGAGGAGCGCCTTGAGTGGTTGGTTCAACAAGGAGAGGAGGCCCTGGATGGCGAAGCGGCGCCGGGTGGTGAAGAGGGCGACGCCGAACCTGCGGCGTGAGCCGCGACGGATTCGGCACGACCCCTACAGGGAGCAAGCGCCCGGGGAAATCGCGCAGCGGCTTTCGTCAACGCTCAGCGCTGCGCAGGTGAGGCGTAAGCGTTTGATTGAGCGGTGGGGCGCCCTACCGATGAGTGTTTTGACAATTCGCCGAGGGGCGTTGTCGCGCCGTGTTTGGAACTGGATGTACGAAGAGGGGAAGTCGGGTGGTGATGCTGTTCCCGAGTGGCGGCGTGAGTTAGTTGAGAAGATCGGCGACCCTAGAATTGCGAAGTCAGGTCACTCAAGGCGTGGACGGCAATCATTCTCAAAAATGCCGCCCGAGCTGGTGGCGTTCTTCCTTGAGATGTTCTGCCCGGTCGGCGGTTTCTACGTTGACCCGTTCGCCGCCCAGGGCGTTCAGTTGCAGGTGGCGAAACTCTATGGGGTCAACTACTACGGCCAGGACGTGTGCAAGGTGTTCGTGGACTACTGTCAACGAATCGCCGAGCGGCTGCGGAAGGAGGCCCCAGGGTTGCGGCTTGAAGTCAAGTGGGCCGACAGCCGGCACCTTGAGTTGCCTGATAGCGTCGGTGACTTTTGCTTCACCTCCCCGCCCTACTGGGACATCGAGATTTACGACGACGACCCTCGGCAGCTGGGCGTGGGGAAGTCCTACGAGGAGTTCCTTGCGGGGATGGAGACCGTGGGCCGCGAGTTGCTTCGGGTGATGAAGCCGGGCGGCGTGGCGGTTTACAGCGTCGGTGATATGCGGCGGAACGGGCATTTCATTCCCTACCATGCCGACGTGATCGACTTGATGGAGCGCGCGGGCTGGAGAGTTCACGATATCTGGATTCTGCATTCAATTACTGCGAATCTACCGAGCTTGTACGCTGTGAAAACCTTAGAACGTGGCATCGCGCCGAAGGTGCACGAATACGCCTTGGTGTTCGTGAAGCCGGGGGACTGAGATGGACCTGCCCTTTCTGTCGTCTGAGCGGCGGTGGTTTTGCCTGCGGCGCGAGGCGCAGGCCCGCGAGTTGTGGAACCTGGTTCTGGCGGCGGTTCGGGACACTGGGGCGTTGGTCGTGGGAATGACAAGCCACGAGTTTTGGCCGCGGGGCTTTTCGGGCGTTGTGCTGATTGGCGAGAGCCACGTTGCCGTTCACTGGTGGCCTAAGAACCGCTTGCTCCTCGTGGACGTAGTATCGTGCTCAAGGGAGGTGCCGGCGGCAGCGTTCCTTGCCGCCGTTCGGCGGCGGTTGGCCGGCGTGGGAGTTGAGGCCGAGTACCCGGCTTGATGCGCAAAGCGCGCAAAAGCGCGCGAAAGCGCGCGCGGAGTGCGCGGGCTAGAGCCAAGCGTGAGTGCGAGATCGCCCCTTCGGGGGCAATTTTTTTCGCGCGTAAGTCCGTGTGCTGTGCGAAGTTACAAAAATCCTGAAAAAAAGTTGAAAAAAAGTCCGAAAAACGGCTTGACTTTTCCTGAACTCAGGCTATAATATGGGTGAAAGGAGAACGAAATGGAAACCGCCGCGAACGACGAAAGGAGGCAAACGGTGGACGGCAAGCGGAACCGCTACCCAGGCAAGTGCTCGGCCTGCCGCGAGCCGGTGGCAGCGGAGCAAGGCTACTTGCTCCGCGACGCCCTCACCTGGCGGTGGCAAGTCTACTGCGAGGCTTGCTACGCCAAGCTGATGGACGGCTTGAATCAGAGGAAAGAGCGCGAGCGGCAGAAACTCGCCCAGGCGCTCGAAGGCTTGAAGGCGGCCTGTGACCACCTGCCCGAAGGCGCAAAAAAGGCCTGCCTCGCGGTTCTGGCTCAGGCCGAGGCTGAGCAAAAGACTGACCTTGACCACCTGTTCGGCGCCGTGGCCGACGCAGCCGGCGATGCGGCAAACCCTGAGTTCTACGACGCTCTCTACAACGCGAGGCAGGCGGCCGAGAGCGTGCCCGCAACCGCGTAGGAGGGAACGATGCTCACCTACGAAGAGGCCGAGATCAAGAACAGGAGGCCCGAGATGGCACGACCGAACTACCGCGGAAGCTGGCCCCGCGTTTGCGGCCAGTGTGGGGAGGCGTGGAACAAGAAGGGCGACGCCGCCGAGCGGCGGCGGCTCGACCTTGACCCGCCCGACGACGACCCCCAGGACTACTTGTGCCCCTGGTGCACGTGGGAGGCCGAGGCCACCCGCAACTGGTAGGAGGCCCGACAGTGAGACTCGCCGATCTCAAGCCCACCCTGGTCTGGGACTTGCGAAACGCGTACGAAGGCGCTCAGCGGGTAGCGAACGGCGTCCAAACAGCGCTCGCCAAGGTCGAGGCCGAGACGGCCGACAACCTCGGCGCCCTCGGCGACCGCCGCGCCGCTGCGCGGCACGCGATCGAGCTCGCTGCCAATTGGGCGGCGCTTGCAAGCCAGGCCCTCGCCAGAGCCCTCGACCAGCTCGATGGTCGGCGGGCCTGAACCACGCCCCCGCGGGCTACGCCGGGGTGGTCGGCGGGGCCAGGACGCCCGGCTAGGAGGCCAGCCATGGCCACCGACCGCGCCACTCTCGGACGCCGTCTCGCCGCCTGCATCCAGGAGGCACGGGTCTGTGGCCACGTCGTGAGCTGCCGGCTCGCGGCGTTGAACTGCACGCCCTATCGGACACTCCAGGACTGGCGGCGGCTTCACCAGGCCGTCAAGGAATTGGACGCGATCCTCGCTGACGCGATGCACGTCGCCGAGGAACTCCGCCGGCTGCGCCGGGCCGGCCGGCGGGGCCGTATCCCAACTGCCCGGTAAGGAGGCAAAGCCGTGGAAAGGGTGAAAGGCGAAAAGTGCGCCAAAGGGTGGGTCGTGCAGTGCGCCAACGGCTACTACGAGTGGCGACGCGCGCGAAGACTGGCGCGTGAGCGAGCCAAAGACCTGCGCGCGGCCTACCGCTGCCCTGTGCAAGTTCGTCGGCCCAACGCCTACGAGCTCAAGGTAGGCGTGCCCGTTGAAATCTGATAGATACACCCGGGTGGCGCTAACGTGCGGCCGGCCGTTTAGGCAGCCGCAAACAGGGCGGCCCCGCTGGCCGGGGGCGGGGCCGGCTTCTCAACCACCCGGCAAGGAGGTTTCTCATGTACGCACGTGTGCTTTTGAGGATCGAGCGCGCACAACACCTCGATGAAGACGTCCACGTGATCAGTATTTGGGTTCGCGCGCCGCAGTGCGAACCCCCGCCCGCGCCATCTTCGCTTGAAGAGGCGCGAGCGCGAGCTGCAGCCTGGGCAGAAGCGCTCCGCGAGGACGGTTATGCCGTGGAGGTTCAAGAGGGCTGATCCTAAAAGGCGGCCCCGTTCGCCGGGGCGGGGCCGCCTGCCAACTACCAAGCCAGGAGAACTGAGCGATGCGCCACGACATCTTCCCCGAACGCAACCTCGAGCCGCCGGACTACCCGGAAGCGCCGGAGCTGTGGCCCTGCCCACGCTGCGGCCACGACGCGCCCCTCTGGGACTATGACGGCGATGAGGCGCTCTATCGCTGCGAGGACTGCGGGATGTTCGCCGTGCCTTACGACGACTGGGCTGACTCCGATCCCGACTCGACCGGCTGCGCCCACGAGCCTTACGACGCTTGGGTTGAGAGGCAGTGGAGGTGATAACATGCGCTGCAAGGTGTCCTGCGAAGTGATTCTCGACGACGCCCTTTGGGGCTGGACCGATCTCCTGAAGGAGCTTGGCGGCCAGAGGGCCGCATTCCGGCGAGCCGTCATTGAGTTGGTCAAGGAAGACCTTACGGCGTTCCTGGAGGAGGCCACCTGGAGCGTTGAGCTGATTGGAGAAGAGGCCGCGAAGGAGGCTCGCAATGACTCGCCGAGAGATTGAGTTGGCCGCCCTGGCCAACCTAGAGGCCGACCTAGCGCGCGAGACCGACCCGCTGCGGCTGCGGCGCCTGCTGCCGATGCAAGTGGCGTTGGCCGAGGACTACGCCGCCTGGGCGCGCGAGGCGTGCTGGCGGTTACGTAAACGACTTTACGGCGCAGAGCGCCGCCGTGACCACTACCTGAGAATTTTGGCCCTTCGAGAGGCGGACTTGGCCCGCTGCACCGACCCGCTGAGATATCGCAAGATGCCGTGGTTCCCCAGAGAAATTGACACCGAATGGGCCAAGCTCACGCGCGCCGCATGCTGGCGGCTGCGGCGGCGACTCTACGGAAAGGAGGGGAGAAGTGAAGCCTAAGCCTTCGCTCTTCCGCACCTACGAGCTGCGCGAGCGTCCCGTGCAGATTCAAGTCGAAGTCCTCTCCCTTGACCGCAAGAAGGGCGTGCATGTGGAGTTTGTGTATCCCGGCAAGAAGTATAGCCAGGTTCACCTGAGCTTCTTACTCAATGATGAAGCCGCAGCACGCCTGTGGCGGGCCCTGTCAAGGGCCCTCCGCCCAAAAACGAAAGGAGAGACTCGCGGTGGCTGAGAACCTATTCTACTTGGCCATCCTCCTCGCCGTCTTCGGCCTGCCGCTGGTTGTGGCCGTGCGGCGAATGAGCAGGTGAAGGGGCACCAGCATGAACAAGCCGTATCGCCAGCCGCTGAGCCTGCCGGGCGTGCGCTGGGAAATTACCAAGTGCGAAATCCTCGCCATCGCCGACGGCGATTGCATCGGCGTGCTTGAGCGAATAGGCGAAAATACTTGGCGCTACTCCTGCGGCGACAGACAGGGCACCGTAAAGGCTGAATTCCTCGGCTTGCTAAACTATGCGCTCGAAGAGCCGCTTGGCTGCGAGGTGTCGCTGCGGCCAGTGCAGTGGCGTTGTTGCGCCACCACCGGCTATGAGGCCACGGTCACGGCGCTGCCGGATGGCAACGCCGCTGTTGTGACTGAAGACTGGCACCGCCTGTTTCGGACAGTGTACGTGGCGTTCAGAGAGGTTGAGCGTCGCGCAATTCGGCAGCCAATCGGCGCAGAGCTAGAGCGCGCCCTGGACGTTCTGGAGGGCGTGCTGTGGCAGGCGTGCGGCAACGGCGAGGAGCTGGATACCTGTGCCCTCTCGGCCTACGCTGCCGGTGCGCGGCTCCTGGCCTACTACGGGCGGCTGCAGATTGTGGACGAATACGGGCGGCGAGTGCTGGGGCGAGCGCCAAAGGGAGAGTAAGAGGTGATTTATCGCGTCACGGGCTACGAGGGAGCTGGCTGCACGCTGAACCTGATCGCCCAGGGCGTGGTTTGGACGGACACTTGGGTCAGTCCTCCCGCTGAGGGCTTCGCCGCAACGCTTGAGGAGGCGAAGGCCGAGTGCGCGGAGCGGCGGAAAGGCCCGATTGTTTGGCGCCCCATTCAATGGGTCGCCCGTGGGCACGGCGTCGAGGTTGAGATCGAGTTCCGCCTTGACTACAGACGGTTTCAGTGGAAAGTGTGCCGAGAGGGGAGGATCGGGCACACGGCCAACGAGTGGGGGTGGATTGACCTTGGCGGTTGGGCGAACACCCTCAAAAAGGCAAAGGAAGCAGTTGAAACGGTCGTTGGAAGCCTGCCGCCGATTTTCGGGGCAATTGGGTTGGCCATTCCCGGCCGTAAACGGAAAGGAGAGTCACCATGCGATTCCGAGTGACGGGCTATCGAGCGGGCAAAGCCCTTGTGACAGAGCCGTTCCACGGCGGGGCGTTTTGGATTGACTGCCGGACGACGCCGCCCACTCGTGGGCACTGCAAAACGCTTGCCCAGGCAGGGCGCGAGGTGGAGCAGCGCTTCAAGGGCGAGGGGCTGCCGAACTGGGAGCCGGTGCGGTGGCGTGCGTCAAGCAACGACGGGGAGGTGGAGATTGAGATTGAGCGCGTCGTCGCGCGCCACCGGTTTGAGTGGACGGCGTTCGCCTCGCGCGTGACCGGAAGCAGACCGACCGAGCCGACCTGGATACACGCCGGCGGGTGGACGCCATCGCTTGAGGCGGCGAAAGAGGCAAGCTGCGCGGTGGCGGAGAACCTGCCGCCGATTTTCAACACGCTTGAGCTGCTCGCTAGCGAAAAGGAGGACAGCGGCAATGCCAACACCAAGCCGATTGGCAACTGAGTTGTCGCGCGCAACACTTCAACGCCTTGTCGCCAGTGGGGGCCAGTTGAAAGTGGCGGGCGGCCCTGTGATTGCGCGCAACGGCAAGTTGATGCTGCTTGTCTACTGGCACGGCCAGCAGGAGGCATGGGCGGCGGACGTGCTTGTTGAAACACCGCACTCGTTCCGCTCACTCGCGCACCGAGCCGACTTCGCCTCCCTGGAGGCCGCCCTCAACTGGGCGTTGATAAAGAGCGAAAGTTGAGCGAAAAAACTGCGAAAAAGCCCCAAAATCGGTTTGATTTTTCCGGCGAAACGGCTAAAATACAGGGCGAAAGGAGAGCGAAGATGACCAGCCTCGCGGAAGCCCGCAACGAGATGGCACGCATCGCCGCCGAAGCGCTCCGCCGAGGGCGAGCGCAACGGAGGAGGAAATCGAAGTGCAGAGGACGACTGGAGTCCTCCCATGACTAAACCGGCCTACGCAGCCTGCATGGACTGGCCGCTCAAGGTTCCGGGGCTGGCCGGGTGCGAACACTGGAAGTTCTCTCACTGCGAGAAGTTCCCGCACGGCATCCCCCGCGCCTACCTTGAGCGGCGACAACGGTGCCCGTTTGGGAAACCGATTCCCGAGAGTGAATGGATTGCACGGATTGAGGCAATTCTCGGCAAAGCGGAAAGGAGGTGATCAGATTGGGTGTTCAGGTGATTCGGCAACTCAGCCCAGGCGAGGTCGCAGCGCTGCTCGCCCTCGCAGACTGGGAGCGGAGCGAGGGCCAAACAGCTGCCGTGCGTAACGTCCAGGAGCGCGCGCACGCGCTCTTTGGCGCCACCTACTCGCTCGAATACCTCGGCGAGTGCCTGGCGAGCCTACGTGACCGCCGCCCCTCGCTGGCCGCCCAAGGCGAAGGCTACCGGTCGTGGAGGCTTCGAGCGGCTGGGCGGCGACAGGCGCTCCAAACCCTCGGTCGCGCCGAGTTTCGGTCGGAAAGCGACCGGGCCAAATTGGAGCAATATCTTGAGGAGGTAACGAGATGACCAACGGAGGCGAAACCCTCGCCGACGTGCTCGGTGAGGGCATTGGAGCGCTTGGCCAGCTGCGTCAGGAATTCCTTGACGCTTACAAGGAGGTCCGCCGCCTCCAGGAGCAATTCAAGGACGCCCAGGCGCGAAAGGCCGCGGCCGAGGAAGCCCTACTTGACGCCCTCCGGAGTTCCGGCCTTCGCAGCATCCGCGACGAGAGCGGGGCGCTCGTTTCAATCCGGCGGCGCGAGTTCTTCTCGGTGTCGCCCGAAGACCGTGAGAAACTACTCCGGTGGATTCCGCCGGAGCACCACACCGTAAACTCGCAGACCCTCCAAGCGCTGATCAAGGGCTGGCTTGAGGAGGGGCACCACCCAATCGGTTGCGCTCGCTGTGGGTGCCCACGATCCGCGCACGAGGCTGGGCGTTGTACCTGCGGCGAGTGCGATAGCTACGAGGAGGAATTGAGTGAGGAAACCCTGCCGCCGTGGATTCGGCGGGTCACCAAGGAGGCATTGTCGGTTCGGTTTAGCCGGTAGCAGAAAGGAGGATTGAGATGGCAGAGCAACTGCCGGCAAAGGCCAACGGCGGGGAGTTTCTCCCGCCAGCGCGGAAGTCCGAGTTCGAGGGGCTAGAGGGCTTCGACGTCGCCGAGAATTTCGAGGGCGTCGACGTCCTGACGTTCCCGCGCATCACAATCGCTCACCAGGTCGGTCAGTTCGTGCTGCCCGACGACTCGGCGGTGCCGCGATTCCACGCTCGCGTGCTCGACTGGCACCGAGCCAACGCCTACTGGGCGACGCTGCCAGAGGAGCGCGGAGGCGTTGAGGCGGTGCCGCCCGACTGCTGGAGTCTGGACGGCCTGAAACCCGCCCCAGACGTTGAACGACCGCAGGCGGAATCCTGCGTCGCTCGGCGGGGCGCCTCCGGCAAAACCTACGCGGGCTGCCCGCTCAACGAGTGGGGGAGCGCCGGCGACGGGTCACGGGGCAAGGCGTGCAAAAACATGGTGCGCCTCTACTTGATCGTCCCCGGCAACGCCCTCCCCGTTCGCCTCGTGCTGCCGCCGACCTCGATCCGCAATTGGGGCAACTACCTGACCAGTCTGGCCAACGCCCAGGTGCCCGTGCGAGCGGTGGTGACCGAGTTCGGCCTTGAGAAAATCAACACGGGCAGCAACGTCTACTCGCAGGTGACGTTCAAGCGCGCGAGTGAGCCGTGCTCGATTGAGGAGGCCAAGCTGCTGGCGGCCTACCTCCAGGAGTTGCGGCCTGCGATGCGCGGCCAGCAAATCACGCTGGCTGATTACATCGAGGAGGCTAGCGAGAACACCAGCGACACCGAGACCAGCTCTGGCGAGCCATTCGTTGACCCAAACACTGGCAAGCCGAGGTTCTGATGCGCGGCGGGCAACTGCTCGGCTGGCAACGAGAGGCTGCCGAGAGGGGGCAGCGGCAAAACCTGTGCCTGTTCGCCGAAACGGGGACAGGGAAAACAATCGCAGGACTAGAACTAATTGATAGGCTTCCGGCGCCTGCGCTTGTCGTTTGCCCCCTCTCGATTATCGAGCCGGCCTGGCGGCGGGACGCCGCTCGGTTCTATCCCCACCTGCGCGTCGTCAGTCTGTGGGCGCCGACCGTGCGGAAGCGGCTCCAAGCCCTCAAACGCCCGGCGGACGTGTACCTGCTAAACTACGACGGTCTGCGAATCCTCTGGCAGCGGCACCGGCGCGCGCTCCTTGAGCGGGGCTTTCGGACGGTGATCCTTGACGAGAGTTCGGTGATTCGCAACCCCCGCGCCGCCGTGACCAAAGCAGCGCTCGCCTTCGCACAGCACATCCCTCGGCGGTTCGTAATGAGTGGCTCACCCGCGCCCAACGGGGCGTGGGAGTTCTGGCCGCAGGTCTCGTTCGTGCGGCCGGGTGTGCTTGGCCGCTCGTTCTGGACCTTCCGCGCCTCGTGGTTCTACCCGCGGCGGAAGGACCCACGCAACCCGTCGGTCGTGTGGGAGTGGGGGATCAAGCCCCAACGCCTTGAACGGCTCATGGCTATCATTCGCCGCCACGCAGTGTTCGTGCGGAAGGCTGACTGCCTGGACCTGCCGCCGCAGGTTGACGAGGTGCGGTACGTCCTGCTTCCGCCGCCTCAACGCCGGGCCTACGACGAGATGCTCAACGCCCTCGTCGTGCAACTCGGCGACTCGCTCGACGAGACCGCGCTCGCCGTGAACCGTCTTGCCCAGATAATGAAGCTCCGCCAGATTACGGCAGGGCTGCTTGTCACCACCGACGGGCAGCACCGGTGGTGCTGGGACACGAAGCTCAAGGCGCTGGGCGAGGTGCTTGACGAACTCGGGGATGCCCCCGCCATCGTCTGGGTTCAATTCCAAGAGGAGGCACAACGCGCGATTGAATTCCTTGAACGCCGCGCTCGGGGGCTTGTGGGTGAGTTGACTGGCCGCACACCACCGAGTGAGCGGGGGGAGATTGTCCGCCGGTTCCAGTCCGGCGACCTCCGCTATCTCGTTGGCCATCCGGGCGCGGCGCGTTTTGGGCTAACACTCACGGCGGCGCGCTACGCTATCTACGTCTCACTCGGCTATGGCGCCGAGGAGTGGCAGCAGAGCCGTGATCGAATCCACCGGCACGGCCAGACGCGGTCGTGCACCTACCTCTACCTGATTGCTCCGGGGACGATTGATGAAACGATCTACGAGACCTTGCGTCGGAAGGGCGACATTGCCCTTGCGACGCTTGAATACCTTCGGAGGGCGCGTGAGTCGTCTCCCGCGCAGTGAAGATACCAAGGGCGGGGCTAGGGTCGCTCCCGAACCCCGAAGCTGCCCCGGGTTGCCCCGCCCCGGACGCGGGGGCGCGGGGATGCTTTCTGGCGATGGCTCCTACCCGCGCCCCCGTCATTTCCCGCGCAGTGAGCGCCCTCGCGCCGCGCGGCTGTCGCCCTCCCGGCCGCGCGCTCCCCGTCCGGGGGCGCTCACATCCCTCTTGCTTGGAGGAATTTTGGTATGAAGCCCACCAACAAGCCCACCAAAGCCCCTAGCAGGCCCTCTGCGGCCACCCCCAAGGCCGATAAGACCAAGGACACCATCAAGCCCGCTGCCGACGCCCAGAAGGCCGGAGAGGGCGCCCCTGAGTGGCTCAAAAAGGGACTTGAAGCACACCGCCACAGGGTGGCAGAGGCCAAGGGCAATGCCCGCCGGCTGCCCCGGATCAAGGACTATCTAAGGAGCATCGAGGCCAGTGGCCTGCCTGGCGATGTGCGGGCCGAGTGGGAATACGTTGCGTCCTTGCCTCCAGGACTTGAACGGGATGTGGCCTGGGTAAGATTGCTCCTGCGCCACGTCGGTCTTGAGGAGGCATACGAGGCGGCTTTGGTTGTTTGGGAAGAGTATGTCAATGACGTGCCACCCCTCCCGAAAGAGGCCGAAGGGGAGAGGGCGCTCCGCGAATGGTGTGTGGGGGTCCTGGAGGGGATAGAGGACCGGCCAGAGAGGAAGCCTGATTTCCCGAAGGCAGCACAAGAGTTCACCTTTGATGGAGCGATGGCGTATTTCAACGGCAAAGCATTGATGTTGGGGACGGGGATTCCTTTGGAAGCGTTCAAGAAGTTAGTCGAGAAGGAAGGGAGGCCAGTCCCGTTCAAGGAACTTTATCCACGGAATGAACGCGAACGCAAGGCAGATGAAGTTTTGCGGTCGGCCATCAACAGCATCCGCCGCGCGCTGGAAGCCGTAGGTGCGCCATACGAGGTGCGCAACGTCCGAGCCTACGGCTACCGCTTGAAGTGCGCGAGCAGCTTGAAAAGGAACCTAAAGAAAAGCACATAGGACAAAAAGGAGACAACAAATGAGCAAGCGTCAAAACAGGAAGCGCGAGGACGAGTGGGCCTGCTTCGACCTTCTCCATCACAAAGTGTATTGTCAGCTTGATGTGGCGGATAGTGGAGGGCGCTACATTCTGATCATCAACGGAAGCAACCGATACGAGAGCAAGGGGGCAATGTTCGTTTTGGGACGAAAAGCCGCCAGGCAGCTGGCCCGCTTACTCGCCTGCAAATTGATTGGTTATTGATTGCCACTGGAAATGAAAGGAGACCACCCGTGGACACCACCCGACACGACCTGCGGCGGATTGAGGCGACTGTCCGCGAAATCCGCTTCTGGGTCAAGCTGCTCGGCGTGCTCGCCGTAGTCGGCGCGTGCCTCGGCGTGCTCAGTGGCCTGGCGTTTCTCGTGGGCGTGCTTCGGGCTACACAGGGGCTGTGACCGTGCTCGAATCACAACTCCGCCGTTCGGTTCTCGCCTGGCTTCGCCGGGAGTTTCCGCGGGCGAAGTGGATTTCACTCCCCGCCTCGGCGTTCACCTACGGCGGCGAGCCGGATATCCTGGGCTGCTTAGAGGGGCGAGCGGTGGCGATTGAACTCAAGCGGCCCGGCTGCCGGAGCACGCCGAGGCAGCAACTCGTTCAACTTCAGTGGCGGCGGGCGGGAGCCGCCGTCGCCGAGATTCACTCGCTCGCCGAGCTGAAGGCGTTCGTTGCCGGGGTTTTGCGGGAGAACCGCCAACTGCGAAAGGAGGGCCATCGCCTTGGCGCGCAGCACTGACCCTACCCTCTGGGAGCGTCGGTTCTGCTACGTGGACGTTCACTGGCAGAAGCCGAAAAAAGATGGGACGCTGACCTACACAAAATGGAAACGAGTTCCGGTCGGCGAAGTTGACCAGCGGTGCCGGGCGCCGGCCAACAACTACAACTGCTTCGCCACGGTGCTCCGCTACGCCCTGCCTCGCCACGAGGACGGCGAGGAGGCCTGGGGGCCGTTCTACCTTGACCTGGACGCCGCCGACGAGTCAGAGGAGAAGGGACGGCGCGCCGCGCTCGCCGACGCGCGTAAAATCGTCCGGTGGTTCTGTGACGCGGGTCTTGACAAAACGCAAGTCCGTGTGTGGTTCTCCGGAAATCGTGGCTTTCACATCACGATTGACCCCTACGCCCTCGGCGCCGAGCCGTCGCCCGACCTGCACTCCGTCTACAAGCTATTCGGTGGGTGGCTTGTTGAGCTGCTCGACCTCAAGACCCTTGACCTCGCCGTCTATTCAAGCCGCAGGATGTGGCGGCTACCGGACTCGATCCACCACAAAAGCGGCCTGTTCAAGGTGGAAGTGACCCACGAGGAGCTGAAGCGGGGGATGGCCGCCATCCTCAAACAGGCGAAACAGCCGCGCGGGCCGCTTTACGACGACACGGACATCGCCGCGCTCGCCGAGCGAGACCCGCACCCCGAGTTGTCGCAACTCTACGCCTCGTTCGTTCAGGACTGGGAGCACCACAAGGACCTCCAGCGCCTCCGCCCCCGCAAACCGATTGAGGTCGGCTCCGAAATGCCCGTCTGCATCAAATGGCTCCTCGGTCGCAAGCGGTTGCCCCGGCCACACACCGGCCACCTAGCGATGCTGTGCCTTGCCTCGTGGTTCAAGGACGCGGGCAAAACGCAGGAAGAGTGCCTTGCGGCGATGCTCCCGTGGGCGTTGGCGCGAGAGGATAGCACCGACCGCGGCAAGCCCCGCGTGATCGAGGCCGACGTGCGGGCACAGGTGCGCTCAATCTACGCCGGCGAGGACTACCACTTCGCCTGCGCGTTTATCCGCTCGCTTTCCGCCCCCGACGACCGCGTGGCCTGCGAGTATCGCAACTGCCCAGTTGCGCGCGAGAAGGACCAGGTGCCTGCGCAGCCGATTGAGCTGCACCTTTCGGAGGCAAGCCGAGCGTGCTACCAGGGTCTCCCTATCAAAACGCAGGTCGTCGTTTCGGGCAAGGACGCGGCGCCCTACCTCGTTCCCCGCAAAATTGAGGTCACGTGCCAACCGAACAACGACCCTCGCTCCCGCTGCGCGTCGTGCCCGCTCGCGCCGTTCCACGGTGCCTACTCCTACACGATTCCGCCTGACGAGCCTATTCTGCTTGAGTTCGTCGGGATTTCGGCCAAGGCGAAGTGGCGGCTCCTGCGCTCGCTCACGCGCGTGCCCCAGAACTGCACCTCGGCAGTGATTCGGGAAACCGAGAGCTACAATATCGAGGACGTGCGGCTGGTGCCGCCCGTGTGCTCCTATCCCGTTCCCCAGCAGGGCCACTACGTTGTCCGCCGGGCGTTCTACGTCGGGCACGCCCTGAAAACAAATCGCCCCTACGAGATAGTCGCACGCACGCTGCCTGACCCGAAGAGCCAGTATGCCGTACACTTGTTCCACAAGGTAAAGGCGATTGAGGACGATCTATCAACGTTCAAGGTAACGCCTGACCTCCACCGCAACCTGCGAATTTTCCAGCCGGCGCGCGACCAGGACTTGTGGGAGAAGTTCGAAGAGATACACGCCGACCTGGAGGCGAACTGCTACCGGATATGGAATCGCCGCCTCGCGGCGATGGCGATGGATCTCGCCTGGCACTCCGTGCTCCATTTCAACTTCCATGGCGAGCGCGTCCGCCGAGGTTGGTTGGAGGTGTTCATTCTCGGCGACAGCGGCCAGGGAAAAACCCATCTCGCCCGTCGGCTGCTTGAGTGGTATCACGCCGGCGACTTCCTAAGCGGCGAGGACGCGGGGCGCACGGGCCTCACCTACTCACTGCAACAGACCGAGAGGCGCTGGTTCCTGGCCTGGGGTATTATCCCGCTCAACGACGGGCGACTGCTGGTGATCGACGAGTTCTCCGACTTCCCCCGTGACGAATTCGCCAAGATGAGCAGCCTGCGCTCGTCGGGCATCCTGCGGGTTCACCGCGTGATAAGCGACGCTACGCTCGCCCGCTGCCGCCTGATTTATCTCTCGAACCCGGCCAAGGCCTCGCGGTCGCTCGGCTCCTACGCCTACGGGATCGAAGCGCTTGAGGAAATCATCCCCCGGCCCGAAGACATCCGCCGCCTGGACATCGCCCTCGCCGTCAAATCCGGTGAAGTGCCGCCGGAGGTTATCAACCGGTGGGAGCTGCCCCAGGTGCCGAACCGCTACACCTCGGAGCTTTGCCACCAGCTTGTGCTCTGGGCTTGGAGCCGCCAGCCCGACGACGTGCACTGGACCGATGAGGCAACGCGCGAGTGCCTCAAGGAGGCGGAGGCCCTGGCCGCCGAGTACTGGCCGGAACCGCCGCTCGTTGAGCCGGCGGATCAGCGGATCAAGCTGGCGCGGATTGCCACCGCCGCTGCTGCCCGCACCTACAGCTCCCCCGACGGGCGACAACTCGCCGTTGAACCTCGCCACGTCAAATTCGCCGCGCAGTTTCTCCGGGAGTGTTTCGCTACGCCCGGCCTTCGATATGACGCCGCCTCGCAAATCAAGCGCCAGTCGAGCGAGATGACCCCGGAGAAGTTGCGCGCGTTAGAGGAGCGGTGGCGCCAACTCCCTGCTTGGCGGCGGCTGCCGCTCCGGCTACTAGCGCTGCGGATTTTCTCCCGCACTGACCTTGAAGATCAGGTCGGGCTTTCGCCCGACCAGGCGCGGCGGATTATCCGCTTTCTGTCGGTGCGCGGCTTGATCCGAAAGACGAGCCGGGGCTACGTCAAGGAGCCGTGCCTAATTGAGTTCCTCAACGGCCTCGTCGAGAGCGGCGAGGCGAGCGAAGAGGGGGATTTCGGTGACCTGCCGTTCTGAGAAACCAGCCGTGCATTTATACACCGACCTTGACCCGTGGCGGTGCGAGCAGCTGCGGCGGCTAATCGCGGAGCGTCAGCTGCCGTGAGGACATGTCCTCGAGGCAGACATCCGTGACCTCCATGCGCGTGATTTACCGCCCAACGCTTTCATTCACCTCTTCGCAGGCATCGGCGGGTGGCCGCTCGCGCTTGAGTTGGCCAAGTGGCCTGAGGATTGGCCTGTGTGGACTGGCAGTTGTCCTTGCCAGCCGTTTTCAACGGCAGGGAAGATGAAAGGCTTCAATGATGGGCGAGACTTGTGGCCTGTTTGGCAAAGGCTCATTGAGGAGTGTCACCCTCCAACGATCTTTGGAGAACAAGTTGCGGGACCTGGTGGACGTGCGTGGCTCGCCCGAGTACGTGCTGACTTGGAAGCGTTGGGATATGCCGTTGCCGCCGCCGATTTGCCGGCTGCGTGCGTGGCCGCGCCCCATATCCGCCAGAGACTTTTCTGGGTGGC
>Ga0190352_1000034_pt1 | contig 37058 bp, 56 predicted proteins | sample 4872131011_MG_FD_161682 | JGI IMG/M metagenome (GOLD analysis project Ga0190352, IMG submission 161682) | Hydrothermal vent microbial mat bacterial communities from Southern Trench, Guaymas Basin, Mexico - 4872-13-10-11_MG | ecosystem: Environmental > Aquatic > Marine > Hydrothermal vents >...
TTGAGCATTATCGAACAGCGCGTATCGCCGCCATATCTGAGCACGCACCAAAGCAGGTCCGCGCCGCTGTAGCGGCAGGGCTTGCCGCCGGCGAAGGCGCAGCCCAAATCCGCAAAAGAATTCAGGAAATCTATGATGACCTGACCTCCTGGCAGGCGGAGAGAATCGCCAGAACCGAAACCATCTGGGCGTGGAACGAAGGCGCCCAGCAGGGCTATATACAATCCGGCTTGGTCGAGAAAAAACAGTGGGTAAGCAGTGGGGATGCCCGTTCCTGCGATTATTGCCTAAGTATGGACGGCAGGATTGTCGGAATCCGGGACTGCTTTTTCCAGCGCGGCACCGAGCATCCGCTGGGCGGGCTGAAATTTGATTATGAGGATATAGAGCATCCGCCGTTGCATCCCAACTGTAGATGCACAATCGTAGCGGTGCTTGAAGGGGTTTAATAATGGCAAAGAGAAAAGAAAAAGATGTTGTTTGTGCGGCTTGCCGCCGCCGCGTCAGCAATGCTGTTTACTGCCGAAAATGCGAGCTGTACGTGTGCAAAAGGTGCGCGGCCCCAGGAACATGCCCGAAGTGTGGAGACGACCTGAAATGATAGTAAGGGCCGAAAACAAGTTGATGAGAGGCAAAAATGGACGAAAAAGACGTAAAAAGAAAAGAGTACATCGGCAAAACGGAAACGGACGTTGAGGAACGCACCGTAACGGCAACCATCAATACCGCCACTGTTGACCGGCAAAAGGAGGTTGTTTTGCCTAACGGCGCCGACTTGGAGCGCTATCAGAAAAATCCTATCGTCCTTTGGGCACATCAATACAGCGAAACCCCGATAGCGCGCTGTCTGTGGATTAAAAAGAGCCGAAAAAGCATTGTTGCTAAGGCGAAATTCGCCCAGACGGAAAAGGCCGATGAAATTTTCCAGCTATATCGCGATGGATACCTGAGCGCTTTCAGCATCGGTTTCATAGCAAAGAAGTGGCGGGAACCCAGCCCCGAGGACATAAAAAAGCACCCCGAGTGGGCTGAAGCCAAGCGCGTTATTGAACAGTGGGAGTTGCTGGAGTTTTCTGCCGTCCCCGTACCGGCAAATCCGGAGGCCCTGGTCGTAGCCGTAAAATCAAATGACATAAAGATTTCACCAGAAACCAAGGCGGAACTGGGCCTTGAAGATGAACAAGATGACGATGAGGAAGCGACCTTTATAGTCTGGGATTCGCCGGGCTTTGACGTCCATAAGCGCGGGGTTATTCCTTACCGGCAGACGCCAAAGGCGCCGGAAAATACGCCTTGGGACGGCGGTAAAGAGGTGGCCGCTGCCGATGTTGATGACCTGAAAATAATGTGTGCGTGGTACGATGCCAGCAAGCCGGATTTGAAAAGCAGTTATAAGCTGCCGCATCACCAAGCCAAAGGCGCCCACCCGGTGGTCTGGCGGGCGGTAGCCAACGCAATGGCCCGATTAAACCAGACAGATATTCCTGCTGCCGACAAGCCAGGCGTCTATCGGCATCTGGCGCGGCATTACAAAGAGTTTGGCAAAGAGCCGCCGAAGTTTATGGACTCAGCCTCGCTGGAATTGAAACCGTATCCAAACGAGCATTCTTGCCGGCTGCATCCGCCAGAGAACTACGACAAATTCCGGCGCGTTAACTGCGCCCAGAAGCATGACGGCAAATGCATCGACGTCGTTTACGGCATTAAAGATGGAAAGTCGGAGATTCAGGCCCTTCGGTTCAGCACAAAAGTTTGGACCGCCGCTGCGGCTAAAGCCGTTTGTAAAGCACGCGGCGGTACATTTGAACCGGCAGCGGCAAGCGTTCAGATTCAGCCGGTGTCGATAAGATTTACGCCAGTGGTGGACGTAGCGGCGATAGCTAAAGAAGAAATCAAGAGAAGAAAAGGGTTGGTTTACTGAAAAGCTGGAGCAATCAGGCTTTGGCATAACGGAGATGTTGCTCAGAGACATTAGTTGTGCAAGGCGGGAGATTGCAGGCAGCGATAGATTTGTAAATAAACGAAGGAGAGTTAAAAATGTCGAAAGAAGAAGTGATTATAAGGCTGCTCAAAGATTACGAGCATAACGGCCAAACATATCCCGCCGGGCAACTGTTGAAAACCGATGAATTGGGCGCCGATACGCTTACCGAGCAGGGTATAGCTGAGATTTACGAGCCGACCGCCGAGGACCAGATTGTGCCCGCCGAGGAAGGCAACCTTAGCGCCGATGATATTCGCAAGGTGGTCAAGGCCATTTTGGACGAGCAAGCCAAGCAGAGCATCAAATCTCTGCCCATGTCCGGCTCGGACCAATATGTTAAAACCGGCGGTTTCGTAAACTTTGCCCATTTTGCGCAGGAGGTGTATCGGGCAGGCCCCGGCAACAACAGAAGCGAAGCGCTTAATCGCTGGCAGCAGCATTGCAAGGCGTCCGGCTTGAGCGAAGGGGTCAATGCGGACGGCGGCTTTCTGGTGCCGACTGAATTCAAAGACAAGCTGCTGATGAATGTGCTGGAAAGCGCCATTGTTCGCCCCCGGGCCACCGTTATACCGATGTCGTCCAACTCGGTTAAGATTCCGACCGTTCTGGAGACCAGCCGCGCTAGCAGCGTCTATGGCGGCATAGTTATTTATCGGCCCGGCGAAGGCGCGGCCAAAACGGCGAGCAAGCCCGAATTCGGTCAAGTGCAGCTGACTCTGCATAAGCTGGTTGGGCTTTGCTACGTAACGGACGAACTGCTTGAGGATTCGCCTATCTCGCTGGAGCCGCTGCTGACCAGGATGTTTGCGGATGCTATCGCTTTCACCGAAGACGAGGATTTCATCAACGGCACGGGTGCCAACCAGGCGTTGGGAATAGTTAATGCTCCGTGCTTCGTAACCGTGCCCAAAGAGTCCGGGCAGGCTGCTGCAACTATCGTTACGGAAAATATCGTCAAGATGTGGAGCCGCTGTTATCCTCGCTCGCAGGGTAAAGCGGTGTGGTTGGCTAATCCGGACTGTTTCCCGCAGCTGGCCACTTTGAGTTTGAACGTGGGCACCGGCGGTAGTGCGGTTGGCCTGCTGCAAGTTAACACTTCAGGTATCGCTGGCGCCCCATCAATGTCGCTGCTGGGCCGGCCTTTAATACTTACCGAGCACTGCCAGACAGTAGGAACGGTGGGCGATATCCTGCTCTGCGATTGGAGCCAGTATCTCATCGGCTCAAAAAGCGGGGGCGGATTGAAAGTCGATACCAGCATTCACCTGAAATTCGATTATGACGAGACGGCGTATCGATTCGTGCTGCGTTATGACGGCCAGCCTTGGTGGGCCGGGGCACTTACGCCGAAGCACGGCAGCAACACGTTGAGTCCGTTCGTCGGGCTTGCCACGAGAAGTTAAATTATTGTTTAGGAGATTGCTTATGACTTTTTCGCAAGAAGCACAATTGGTCAACTGTCTTGTGCCAGTTGCCGATTATCAGAACGGCGACCCCGCGAGCGATGTGGTAAGCATGGCCGAGTGTGATAAAGGAATCTTCATCCTCTACACCGGCGCAAACGCCAGCGGTGACGCGGTTATTACTGTGGAAAGCTGCGATGACACCACGCCGACAACTGCTACTGCCATACCGTTTCACGTTACGAAGTATGAAACAAGCGGCAGTGATGTTGCCAGTGCGTCATACGCAGCCGTAGCCGCAACTGGTTTTACCACCAGTCAGACGGCCAACGTCTTTTATGTCATCGAGGTTTCTGCTGCTGATTTGTATGGCACTGACAAGTATGTTCGCTTGAAGGTGACCGAAAATACCGATAATGCGGTTGCCGGGGGCGCTTTCTTTATCGGCCTGAAAACGCGCTACAAAGAGTCCACTATGGACACTGCCATAGCGTAATAAGTGTCTGACTAATTCGGCCCCGGTGGGCCCGGTATTCCTCCGGGCCTCCGCCGAGGCCATTGCAAAGGAGACGATGATGTCAAATCCGTTAAATTCAAAGTGGCTCTCAGGTTCATTGATTGTATATCCACCGAACCAGCCTGGCACGGCTTATCACGTCAACAGCAACACCGGTGCGGATACGAATACCGGTTTGGACTGGGATAATGCCTTAGCTACAATTGATGCAGCCGTTAACAAATGCACGGCTAACAACGGGGATGTAATATGGGTGCATCCGGCGCACGCCGAAAATTTAGCGGCGGACAGCGCCATTGATATAGATGTGGCTGGTGTCACCGTGCACGGCATTCGCCGAGGCAGATTGATGCCCACGCTGACTGTTACCGCAACCGCTGGCGATTGCAAATTGGCCGCAGCTGGGGTAACCATTAAAAATCTGCGCTTTGTTGGCGGCGTTGACGCCAGCACGGGCTGCATCGAGGTGAGCGCAGCCGATTGCTCGATTATCGATTGTGAATACCGCGATGCTACCGGCCAAGCTACAGATGTAATTATAACCACTGCCAGCGCAGACCGCTTGCTGATTGACGGCTATCGGCACATTGGTGCCGCTGCTGCGGGGGCTAACTCGGCTATAGCTCTGGTAGGCGCAGATGATACGGTCATCAGGAATTTTCAGATTTATGGAAACTTTGCCGTATCGGCTATCGATTTTCGGACAACTGCATCCAAGCGGGTAAAAATTCACGGCGGGGAAATCTGGACTGAAAACGCCGCTGATGTCTGCATTAAGGATACTATCACTGCATCAACTGGGTCTATCGGGCCAGATTTGTTTTTAATTTTGCAGGATGACGCCGCAAACGTTACCGAAGCGGTTACCGGCACCACCTTCCAACTGTGCGACCCTATCTACGTGTGCAATGCCACCGGAGAAAAAGGAATGCTTATCAACTGGTCTGCATCTACCGACGAATAAGACAGAAATAGTCGCGTAAAAAGATATAATGCGAAATCACGACCTTTACAAACAGTTGAAGGCAGTGTGTAAGGGCCTGCCGGCATCCAAGCTCAAGGATTTGCCATGGCAGCGGGCAGCCGAGCTGCTGGGCCGCAGAGACTTCACCGCCACCTTCTTCGCCAACGCCAAACGGCTCTTGCTTGAGGAGCGCCAACACGAAGAGGACGAGACGGAGATGCATCGCCTGCGCGATGTCCTGCTGTCGAAATATCCGGATGCCGAGTTCGAGCGCGAGCGGGTTGAGGGCAGGCTCTGCATCCACGTATGGCCCAGGGGCAAGCCGAAGGAGATAACAGAATGACAGAAGATGTGCCTTCTACCTATGTTGTCGTTTCAGAAGAGGGCTGGGAGTTTCTCAGCGACCCCGAGGAGGATATTTACAGCGTTTCAGACGGAGAGGAATTAGATGGCTCTGGCTGAACCGGGCATATTTTTTGTTGGTGGGCGAGGAAACAAGGCCGGCGACGCTAATGCTGGCGGCGGGGCCACCAAAGCCGCCTGGGAAGGCGATCTCAACGAAGACTTGGCCAACGTGATGGGGACCAACGGCGAGCCTTTGTCTGACCCTGATGCCTGGGGCGGCACGGGGGATGCTTGCAGCGTAGTGGAGGGCAACGATGGCAACGTGCGCATCGTAGTTGAGGGAAGCGGGTATTTTACGAACTGTAAAGTTGGCCTCGTTGCTCATTGTGTGTTTGAAGGTGTTTACGACTCCGGCAGGTATCAGGTAGTTGCAGTTGATACGACAAACGGCGACTGGATAGACATCTACGAAACTTATACGAATAATACTGTCTGCGATGTCAAGGTCGGCGGTGCTTTCGATACATTGCAAAATGCCTCGGATAATGTGGATGCTTCCAGTTTCGATATGGAGATACGCACCAACAAGGACGAGACATCTTTGGCCGCGACGATAGATATAGACGTAGGCGGTGGCAGTGCAGTTAGTAGGACCTGGAAGCGCATAGTTGGGGCGGATGCCAACGGGGCGGAACTCTCGGATGGTAACTATATACAGTATGTTCAAAACGCCTCTCGTCACGTTATCAACATTACTGCCAACTACGTAGAGCTGGCACATCTGTATCCAAAGGATTCTCAGTTGCACAAGGGGTTTACGGACGGCACCACAGCCATTCTTCGTGATTGTAAATCAACAGGCTGTTCTATAGCTGTTCAAGGCTTCACCCGGGGTTATATACTTGGGGGATATTTCAGCAGCATTAACCCTGCTTTTCTAAGCGATGGTGTTGTGGCTACTACTGCGATTGGTGCGGAGTTCTATGTTAGCTCGGCGGACCAACCTGTTATTAACGCCTACAGATATGGAGGCATGGGCGGATTGACATTGGTAGGGTGCATTATTCGCAAGAACGGTGCAGGCAGGGGTATTCAGTGTGCCGGGAGCGGTGCGTGTTTTAATATTATCAACTGTGTTGTTTACAATGCAGAGGATTGTATTTATATAGATTCAGAGGATGCAATAGTACGACAATACAATAACATCTTTATGGTAGCTGCCGGTGCATCCGATAAAGCTATCAATCTTGTGAAAGGCAATCTTCAATACAGCGATTACAGTTGCCTTTGGTCAGTTGATGACAAAACTCCCTCGGCGAGCAATCGCTGGGGATACAGCGATACCCCCCCGAACTGCATAGAGCAGGACCCGAAGTTCACTGACCCGGCAAACGGCGATTTCAGTCTGCAATCGGACAGTCCCTGCATCGACACCGGCAAGCCTACGCTGGAGGGAGGTTATAGTACGATGGGCTGCTGGGACGATGAGCACGCTGGTGGTGGCGGTGGTAGAAGGCCAAGAATAAGGTGGCACAATGTTTAAGAACGTTGCGAACCAAAAGATAGCGTTCTTCGCTTGGGATACGGCGAACGACACGGAGAAGACCGGCGATGCCACGAACATTTCCGTGCAGATAAGCAAGGATGGCGGTACGACAGCGGCATCGACAAATAGCGTTTCGGAGCTTGACTCTACTGATGCGCCGGGGGTCTATATCCTGAACCTGACGCAGGCCGAGACTAACTGCGACTTGTTTATCGCCTTTGCCAAAAGCAGCACGTCCAACGTCAAGATTGAGCCGGTTATTGCTTATACCATTCCGCAAGTTGCTGATGTTAATGTTACCAAGTGGAATGGAACGGTTGTCGATGTCGGCAGCAGCAGCAATCTGCCTAAAGTTGACGCCCAGGCAATAAGCAATAGCACCACGGCAGCGGACGACGTTGAAGCAAACATCAGCAACCTGAATGCCACGGTAAGTAGTCGGTCGAGCCATTCAGCATCAGATGTTTGGAGTGTAGAGACAAGAGCGTTAACAGATAAAGCGGGGTTCAGTCTGGCTGCTGACCAGTCCGGTGTAACTATCGGTACAGTCAATGATTTAGGTGCTACTGCAGAAAGTGATGTTAGGAGCAAAGTGGACGAAGCGCTTAATGCTGCCATACCCGACAATCCAACTGTTAATTCGATAAATGAGAGAATCAAGGCTATAGATGATAAACTGCCTACCAACGACATCGCAGACCAAAGCGACTTAGCAGCCGTTAAGACTAAGACTGACAAGCTGAACTTCAACAGCGATGCGACGCCTCTGGTCTTGGCCGACGTTCGCGATGTTGCGGACGACGCTGTTGCTGGCGTAAACGATTTCAAAGCGGATGTGAGCGGGCTGGCTCTGGAAGCAAACGTTGAAGGGCACGTCACTGATGCACTCAACAGCTATGACCCGCCCACAAAAGCAGAAATGGACGCAGGATTCACGGGATTGAACGACCCGACCGCCGGAGAGGTCGCCGATGCCGTGTGGGACGAGGCGATTGCCGACCATACAGGGGTCGGTACATTTGGAGCGAAGAATCAGAAAGCAGTCCCCAGCGAGAGCGCAGACGATTATAAAGCAGACGTGAGCGGGCTTTCCACCTTCGACCCCGCCTCCGATACGGTTAACGTGGGCAAGGTCAAGGGCACTACTCTTGGCAATAAAGTTGGCGATAACTTCAATACGTTTTTTCAAAATGCCGGCAATGATACTACAAAAATTGTCGATAATGTCGGCGCCGGTGAAGGCGGTGCGGGCGGGATGCCCCGGCTTGAATAAAGAAGGAGTGAAATATGTCTTGTCCTTCGCAAGCAATTTTAGGCCAGAATTTCACCTTCACCCTGCAAAGCTATAACAGCAACGGCCAGCCGGCTGATTGCGATAGCCTGCCGACCTACAAAATCCGCGAGGAAGAAACCGGTACGGCTATTTTGTCCGGCACGATGTCTAAGCTCGATGATGCAGAAACCACCGGCTTTTACAGTGAGCAAATTGCCATTACTTCAACTAACGGTTTTGAGCTTTACAAAACTTACAGCATTCGTTATTCGGCAACTTTAAGCAATGTAAGCTTAAGCCACGTAGATACATTTATTGTTATAGGCGCTGCAGTCGTCCCTTCGGCAACTTCCGGGGCCTTGACCAGCCGAGCAAACTTTAAGGAATACGCGGGCATTACTACCAACGATGATGACAGCCTTATTGACTCTCTCATTTATCGGGCCACTTCGGCAATTGAAAGTTATTGCGGACGTACTTTGCGCTCTGCTACCCATCGGGAACTTTATGACGGTACTGGCGGGCATACACTTTATCTAAATCAATATCCGATAACAGACGTAAGCCTGCTTGCTGTAGGCCGGCAAGATGTAATTGCCATAAGCAATGCAAGCTCCGATGCGTACAATGCGTATGTAACCGTGGACGACACAAATCTGACACTCACCGTGGCAGGCGGCACAAATGATGGTAGCAGCACTTTAACTTTAGCCGACTACACCGCAGCATCGCTGGTAACTGCAATAAATAATTTGGGCGCGGGCTGGACGGCTCTTTTGTCTAACACGGCTTATCAATATTGGAATGCTAATGAAATCCTGCCCAAGGAGGCGGCAGAATGCCTTGATGATTACACATATTTGGCTTGCCCTGATGAGCCTGAACAAGATTACAAAGTTTATGGCAATGCAGGTTATCTTTATCTGCCGGGCGGCTTTCCCACCGGCCACAGAAACGTAATCGTGCGCTATACTGCCGGTTATGCAACCATACCGGCAGACCTTGAGCAGATTTGTATAGACTTGGTCAATATCTATTATCGCAGCCGCAAAACGGACCCTGTCGTGCGCAGCGAGCGGCTTGGCGACCACGCTATAACTTATGACAACAGCCAAGCATTACCGCGGGGAATTGCCGCCCGTCTGGCGCCATACCGCAAATGGAGGCTGCCCGTATGATAAGCGATTTCTTTAACAGTGTAGCAACGGTAAAAAGGGTCATTCGCCGCCATACAGCTATGGGTGGTGTTGCCCGAAGCTATGAAACCCGCATTGCCCAGCTGCCGTGTCGGTTGTCGGCGCGAAACATTAGAGAGTTGGACCAGTTCGGAAAAATGACCACGAGAGAGGTGTTACGGCTGTATTGTGCGGCGTCCGGCGTAACCATCGAGCCGAGCGATAGGATATTTGTTGATGGGCGCAAATTTGAGATTAAAGGCGTGAAAAATCCCGGCCTGCTCAATCGCCATTTAGAGGTGGATGTAGAGGAAATCGATTAACGGTGAAAATCGAATGGTACGGCAATAGAGTTTTTACCGCGGCAACGGCGGCAAACATACAAGCAATGCATAAGGCGGTAATACTGGTGGCAAATGACGTGAAAACGCATTTCACGTTGCAGGGGTCCGGGCGCCTTTATCGCCGAGGTCACCGGGCCAGCCGGCCCGGCGAGCCGCCGGCCATCGATACGGGGACATTGCGTTCATCAATTATGACTACCGTAGAAATCGAGCCGACAGCCGTTGTTGGCAAAATAGGGCCAGACGTGGAATTTATTGGCAGGGAGTTGGCAAAGCGCGGGCGGGCCGGTGCCGCTACACTGCAAGCTGGCGTAGAATACGGTTGCTATCTTGAAGTGGGGACGGCACGTATGGCCCCCCGACCGTTCTTGCGACCGGCTTTGGCCAGAACAAAACATAAGGTAGAAAAAATTTTCAAACAAGCGAACGGCTGATGTTAACGGAAGTTGCCCAAGCCATTATGAAAGGCTACGAACAATCCATTCGGTTTAAGTCCGAATTGACCGGCGGCCTTTATTTCCAACAGGCGCCGCAGGATGTCTTAACGCCTTATGGCGTCTTCTACATCACGGGCGGCAGCCGTGATGAAATTATGGGTACTGCAAATTCTGCTGTGCTTGAAGTGAGTATTCAATTTAACCTTTTTGATGATTCTGATGATGGGGGCGAAACCATCGCTTTGTTAACCGATTTACTCTGTCAGACCTATGACTGGCAGCCGATGTTCGTTACCGGCTTCCATCACGTAAAAATGCAGCCGGAAGGGCTTCTGCCAATTACTTTTACAGACGGTTTTTGGCAGGGGGGAGCAACATATTCGTTGGGGATACAAAAACAATAATGAAGGAGAGTACTTATGGCAGTTTTTCATGGTAAAGGCGGCTCTGCAACATTTAGCGGTATCGACTCAATTTTACTGCTATCCTGGTCTATTGACACCTCAGCCGACGTTGCAGAGGCCACGGATATGGGGGACACCTGGAAAAGTTATCAGGCGGGCTTTAAGGACTGGACGGCTACCTTGGAATGTAACAAAGATAGTGCCGATGTGGGCATTGACGCTTTGGGCACTACGGACACGTTGACCATAACGGCCACAAGTGGCAAAACGTACAGCGGGTCGGCTATTTGCACCGGCTACAGCCCTTCGGCCTCCAAAGACGACATAGCAAAGCTAACCATAACTTTTCAGGGCACCGGCACCTTAACCGAATCATTTTAGGAGTGAATTTAGAAAATGGCAGTTTTTCACGGTAAAGGCGGCTCGGTTACCTTTAACGGGGCGCAGACCGACCGTGTGTTGCGCTGGTCAATTGAGGCCTCCTGCGATACGACGGAAGCGACCCCTATGGCCCGTGCTGACGCATCGGCCTGGGCCTTATCAACGGCCTATTCGGCTGGAGATTATGTCTCCAATGACGACACCATCTATCGCTGCATAACGGCACACACGTCATCAGCAGACGATGAACCGGGTACCGGGGCAAATTGGACAACGTATTGGTCTGAGGCATCCTGGAAATGGAATCTGGCGGGCTGCAAAAGATGGACCGCAACGGTCGAATGCGAATTGGATGATGCCGGCCCCGACCCGGATCTGGGCACGGATTTGGTGGATGATGACGGTGCTACGCTGGTACTCAAAACCGGCCTGACCGGCGCCGGGGAGGTGGACTACTACACCGGCACGGCGGTAGTAACCGGAATAAGCCCGGCGGCGGACAAAGATGGGGTCATCGTTGTTACCTATACATTTACGGGCAGCGGGGCGTTAACCGAGCACACCGCCTCATAAGGGAGACTTGGTAAATGTTAATGCACGGCAAGCAAGCAGCTATTTATTGGGACCACGTTACCGGTACCGACACGAATTTGCAGCATGGACAGTCCTGGAGTCTGGAAGCAACGCACGATGTGGTTGAGGTTACCAGCATGCAGGATGTTTGGGCTGTATTTCTCGGCGGTCTTGCTGATTGGACGGCTACCGTTGAGTGTTTGCTCGACAGCGTAAACGGCTCGGAAATACCGTTTACCGCCGGCGGGGTGGTAGATGGCCTTGGTGATGCCGGCGGGCGGTTGGAGCTATACTGCATCTATGACAGCGAGGCCGGCGTTTACAAATGTATTTACGGCACCGGAATTTGCACCGGCATAAGCCCGGGCGCAAACAAGGACGGCGCCGCGACGATACGTTATGCCTTTCAAGGCATAGGGCAACTTCAATGGTATAGTGGTGCCACAAGGCCCAGTTAAGAGGTGTTAAATTATGGCTTTGAACTTGGATGGATTTATTCGTAAGAGGAAAACATTAAAACTGGGCGGGCGCGAGTTTTGTTTTTCCGAGCTGTCCCTGGCAGACCTGGCCCGATTCCAGTCGTGGTACGCAGAAAAAAGGCAAAAGAGGCTTTTACAGCAAGCGAAGGCGCTGGGCATTCCAGCCGAGCGCTTAGCAGAGCAGCTTAACCGACCGGCAAGCGAATCGGAAATGCTTGATGAAATGGCGTCTTTTGAAGGCCTCGGCTACCTGGCCTATCTCAGCTTGAAATACGCGCATCCCGAGGTAACTTTGGACGAGGCGATGCAGATAGTAACTATCGACAATTTGGAAGAGATTTCCAAGATTATTTTGGGCAGCTTTTATCCAGGCCAGGACAGCGAGAAAAAAAAACAGACAAAGCGCTCAACTGGTCAACGGCTGTAGCCCTTTTATGCCGGTTTTACGGTTTTTCGTTGAACGAGGTACTCAATATGAACATTCGTTCTTTCCTGCTGCTGCTGCGTGAAATAGGACCTTTGACCGCGCTTGAGTTCGGCCAGGACGACGAAACGCCTCTAACCGGCGAGGCGGCTTTTGCTTTGGCGAAAAGATTATTTCCACGAGGCTAATTCTATGGTTAAATGGACAATTGACCCTAAGCTTCTAAAACAAAGGCAAAATATGCCTTTGGGTTCGAAAATCGATCTTACTCGCGAGAAAATAAGAGACTGGTATAAGCTCAATGATGGGAACGTCTATGTTGCATTTTCAGGCGGGAAAGATAGCACTGTTTTGCTGCATTTGGTGAGAGATTTATATCCGGAAGTCCCCGCGGTTTTTGTTAATACGGGCATTATGTATCCAGAAGTCGCCAGATTCGTTAGAACCATTCCTAACGTGCATATATTAAGGCCAAAAGCACGCTTTAAGGATATTATTTGCAAACACGGCTACCCAGTAATCAGCAAAACTGTAGCTTCTGCAATACAGCAATTGCAATCACCTAATACTTCTGAGGCACAGCGGAAAAAAATTCTTTACGGCGATGAGCGCGGCGATTTCGGAAAGCTGCCTAAAAAGTGGCACTTTCTGATTGACGCACCCTTCAAAATATCCAAATACTGCTCTCGAGCTTTAAGAATATATCCTTTTAGGAAATATCGTCGGGCCACTAAGCGGAGGCCTTTTGTCGGACTCTTAGCTGAAGAAGGCCATAGGCGAAAGTTCACGTATTTGAAACATGGATGCAATGTGGCCGATATTGCAGACCCATACTGCATGCCTTTGGCTTTTTGGACCGAATCCGATATTTGGAATTATATTAACGAATTTAACGTGCCGATTTGCGATATTTATCGCCGAGGATTCAGGCGCACTGGCTGCGCTTTTTGTCTGTTCGGCATTCAACATGACCCTGTCCCCAATCGGATTCAACTCCTGAAGAAACATTATCCGGGACTGCATCGCTATTGCTTAACCAAGCTCGGCCTTAAAGAGGTCATGGAATATTTGGGATATCCCTATGAATAAGAGGAGATAGAAGGAATGCCAGCATTAGGCACCGCATACATTGTAATTCGGGCGAGTTTGGGGCCGCTAAAGGCGGGCCTGGCCGCGGCCCACCGCACTGTACGCGCCGCGCTTAAGGGCGTATATGCTACATTTGGCAGCTTTTTGAAATTCACTGCGCGATGGGCTAAGCGCTTGGCTGCGCTAACGGTAGCCGGACTGACCGCATCCATTTATGCTTTCAGTCGATTCCAGCAGCAGATGCGCAACGTGAGCACTATGCTTGACCGGCAGACGATGCATTATCTGCCCGAATATGATAAAGCCATACGGCGCATGGCCGTAGAGTTCGGCGAAAGTGCGCAAACTTTGACTCGCGGTCTGTATGATATTTTGTCCGCAAGCATCGCCCCAGCCAAGGCCTTAGACGTTCTGGCCGTAGCCGTGAAGGCGGCCCGCGCAGGATTATCAGACACGGCAGTTGCCGCCGATGCGCTGACTACTATTCTGAACGCTTATGATATGTCAGCGGAAGCCGCCGGCAGGATTTCAGATGTTCTTTTTGCCATTATCAAAAGGGGCAAAACCACCTTTGGTGAGTTGGCCCCAGTAATCGGTCGCGTAGCCGCCATAGCGGCCCAGGCCGGTCTATCTTTCGAAGAGGTAGGGGCTACCCTGGCTACGATGACCAGGGCTGGGTTAAAGACGGATATTGCCATTACCTCATTGCGGGGCATAATAACGTCGTTTCTTAAGCCCACCGAGGAGGCAAAAGCCGCCGCCTCCGAATTGGGCGTGGAGCTTAACGCGGCCACGCTCCGCGGCCTTGGTCTGGTTGGGGTGCTGAACAAGCTGCGCGGCGCTTCTGCCGAGCAGCTTGCCCGCTTGATTCCGAACGTGCGGGCGCTGGCCGGGTTTGCAGCCAGTTTGCAAAAAGCTGCCGGACAAGCAGCTGACTTACAGCTGATGATGCATTCGACCGGCTTAACCGAGGAGGCATTCGCCAAGATGACGGACAGCCTGGCTTTTCGCCTAGCTCGGCTCAAGCAGGCCTTTGTCATGCTGGGCGTAGCTGTCGGCGAGGCGTTATCTCCGGCGGTCGCTAGGATTATAGCAGCGGTCCAGGCCCGATTGTCCGGCCTCACTAAAGCGGTGGAAAAGCACAGCCGGACGATAAGTATGTGGGCCGAAAAAATCGCTGTTCGCATTCAATATTACATTAAAGTAGTAATAGCCGCGCTTCGAGCCGATTGGAAAGAAACGCTCCATTACGCTTGCGAACTGGCCCTATCATCGGCGGAGGCCCTTGGCAAGGGCTTGGTTATAATCTTCAAAAAGGTAATTGACGACATTTTAAGCTACGCTCGGCCTGCTTTCCGGAAATTCATCGATACGCAGGTGGCGAAGCTGGCAGAGCCTTTTCGCGGGGGCTTATATCGAAAGCTGACTGGCGTACCAAGGTTCATTCTTTACGGTTTAGTACCCGAACTGGGCCGGGAGGCGGAGGCCCGCGCCCGCGCCCGAGTAAGAGAGTGGGAAAGGCTTGGATTTTACGAACCCACACCCTCCAAAACTTGGGCGCAAGTTTACAAGGAGCTTAGAAGTATCAAGGTGCGCCGGCCAGAGCTTTCGGCAGCCATAGCAGATAGCATCAAAGCACCTATGCAGCAGATGTTTGAAGAGCTAAAGACTATTGATGAAAAGTACAAAAAGGCCGAAACGAAGGCCGTAATAGACAGTGCTGGTGCCGTAAAAGATACGGCCAAACATGCCATCGATTCCATTAGTGCGATTAACGCCGCGGCGCAGGGCAAGATTGGTTTTATCGGCCTGCGTGAAGCGTGGAAGGCGGTGGCGGAACGGCTTTATCTGCCCGCCAAGGCGGACACGGTTAAAGTTGCGGGCCTGGGCGAGCTGACGCAGGCGAGCAAACAGACCGCCGCCAGCAGCCGCAATATCTACGAACAGTTACTGCAAGCGAACCAAAACATTAAAGACTTGAAGGTCTTGGGCACAGTGGGGCCGTAGAAATTATGGCGACAAATGTTATCACCGTGGACTATGAAATCGAACGGGGTAGCCCCGTTGAACACATTTCACACGATGGCGCATCAGTAGAGGTAAAATATCTTTGTGCCTGGCGGGACAGGATAACCTTTGTTAAAGAAATGCTGGGCTACGTAACCGGCAGTTCACTCTATCTGCCTGACGAATACAAAGGTTACGATTCAAGCGAGCGCTTATACGGCCTGTATGCCAAAGCTGCCACCATAGAGCCGGTTGGGGCTATAGACCAAACTACGGGCAATTACACCTTGGCCCGCGTAACCATAACCTACGGCAAATTAGATTATGACACGCCGGACACCGGCGAAGGGCCCTGGCCGCCGGAGGGGACACCGCCGGAGGAAATGGTTTTCGTCTCCGAAACCTTAGAGCCGGCTTCGGAGTTTATGACTCTACCGCGAAAGGGGTTATACCTGGGAACGGGTGCAAATAAGGTATCTTTGGAAAATCTGAATCTGGAGCCGCCGGCCAAAATCATTCGTATGGTCGAGTGGGTTTATACCATACATCAATACAATCGGATACCGGAGTTCTTTTTTACCCTACCCGGCAAGGTCAATGACGGATACGTACATTCGCGCAGCTTGGACATAACGTTTCCGGCGGAGACGCTTTTATGCGGCAATCCCACGTTGAAGCGGGAAATCACAACGTTAGGTAAGACCACCTGGACAATTACCTTGCGGTTCACCCATCGCAATGCAGGCACTTTCGATTCGCCCAAAGGCTGGAATTACTTCCCAAGAACTGACAGCTTGGGCGCCAGCGGCGAAATAACGTGGGAGCAAATTTATGACGGCAGCGGCACGGCAGTCAAGATTTACGAGCCAGCAGATTTTACACAGGTGCCGCTAATCGACACAGCATAGTTATGATTGATTTCAAACATTTGCGGGCGAACAAAGACCGAGTCAGCGCAGCCGAATACAATCGGCTGGTGGACATTGTCAGCCAGATGGCCAACTCGCTTATGGCCTGCGGATTTTACAGCCCGTCCACGGGCTTCCTGCAGCGCCGGTACGGGCGTGCCGCCGGCGTGGAGGGCCGGCTCTTTGTCGTTCAGTCGGCAGCAGCCGGTTGGGCCGTTTACAACTGCAAAGAGTACTTGATAGACGCCAGCAATTGGTCAGCGGGCAGCGGGGCTGATAATGCCAAGATTACCAAGAAAGATGATGACCTTGTAGAAGTGTTAAATCTGGCCGAATTTGACCCCGAAGAAAATCTTTGGAGTCCGCACCTGGCTCCTGGTGATTTGATTTTTGCTTGGTACTTGAGCGATGACGAAGGGACAAAACGTTGGGCTGGTGTGCCGTTTATCGAGCGCAATTTCGAGCGCCTGCGCATTGCTTATTGTACAGAAAATGCGCCTGAAAATCAAGATACGATTACCTGCCGATTGGATAGAGATAATGATTCGGCTACCGAGATAACCGTGCACTGCAGCATTATTGGCGATGACGGGAGCGGATTAGCTGAAGCCCTGCCCCACTTGAATAGCGGCGACAGAATATATGTGCGGCGGATTGTAGCGTGGAACTCTGACCAGGAGGCCTATGAACATCAATGGCACTGCGTTACTATTTTCCAGCACGTTGACATTTGTCCTTTAGGGTAAGCTGTTATGGCCGACCAAACGATATATGGTTGTTTTGACGCAGAAACAGGCCGAATTCTTTTCAAAGACGGGTGCTGCGAATACCCTGGATGCTTTGTTGCCGACCGCAGCGACCCGCACTTTGGTCAAGTTAAAGTAAGAGACCCAGGGTCGTGTACAGGTGATTATTACGCCTGCTTTCGGGCGGATTTGGCCCTTATTGGCAGATGGTCGCTGACGCTGCCCGATAGCTGCTGCTACGGTGTGGCTTGGAAAATTGACAAACAAGCTGATAAGCCTTATATGGTTTGGCTCAAAGGCATTAGTCATTCCGCGCATGATGTTGCCCTTTATGGAAACAATATCTTATTTGCGGTAAATGCAGAAAGTTGGCAAGACCCTCCACATTCGTGTCTTTATGAATTAACTCCGGATGGCGATGTGGTTAGAAGTTATAGTATCGGCTCTGATATTGACGGAACCGGGCTTTATGTTTTTGGCGCCTCTGTATTTTTGGCGCACACTGGAGTTGCTAATGTTGTGGCTCGCAGCCTGCTTCCTTCCGGTGGGGGCTTTTCCTTACTTCAGACTTTCTCTTCCTACGGCACAAGTCCCACTGGAGCAGACATCTTAATGGACGCCGACGGCTATGTCTGGGGGGCTACCTCCGGCGAATATATATACAGCAAGTGGGAAGATTACGGCGACCTTATATGCAACAGCGGCGTACTTAACGGCACCGGTTATGCGCTTGTTGAGTATGGCGAGCATATTTATCTCGGCACAGGATACAATTTTAACGGCGACCTTGCGGTATTGTGTCAAATTTACAAAAACGATACGAATGCATGCGAGGTCGCCAACTATTGGGACGGCCCTTCTTGGTTCGGCACCAATAGATTTTTTGATTTAATAAGAGATACGGACGGTTACTGGTATGCGGCCTGCTCACATGCCCCCGACGGCTGGTCGGTTATTAAAATAGACGGCAGCAATTTCTGGCCCCTTTGGCAAACAGATTTGGGCGCAAATTGTTATGCCGTAGCCGCAGACAATAATTACATTTACGTAGGTGGCTATCCAAACAATACCTGGCCCAGTAGTGAGGGCAAATATGCTTCCCTATGGAAGCTCGATAAAGACGATGGCTCCGTTGTGGCTTGGTTCAATACTTGCAGCCAGGTAAATGCTATTGCCGTATCGGGCGACTTCCTTTATCTGGCGGGAGGGGAAATGTCGGATGTTTTTGCTAATTAGGAGTTAAATTATGGGTTGTGGATGCAGAAAAAGAAAAAGGGTATTTTTCGGCGGCGGTGAATTTTTCAGGGGGCCCTTTTATATGCCTCTCTGCGGAAGATGTGATAATTTCCGTCGAACTTTCAGGGCGGGAGTGTGTACCGCGCGCGGATACGATTCCAAAAATCCCAAAACACGATTTAATTGTCCACGAGGCAAATGGTAGATAAGGAGTTTGAATTATGGCAGTAAGATATTGGGATGACGGTGGTGCTGACCACAGCTGGCAGACAGCAGCCAACTGGTCCGGCGATACCGTGCCGGTAGCAGACGATATTGTGGTTTTCGATGGTCGGGCCGCTACGGGGCCTGATGACGGGATGCTTGATTCCGAATCCGGCGATGCCGCGCAATGCACTTATGACCTGCTGCACATCAAATCGACCTTTGCCGGCGATATAGGCTCAGCAACAGAACCTTTATGCTGCTCACCGGACCGGGTCATTATGGAAGGCTCCGGCACATTACATCTGCTGTGCGGCAAAACCGACCAGAACACCAGCACGACCATACCGCTGGTTATCATCAACAATCCGTCCGCTACCGTATACTTGTATTCCAACTGCAACGATGCCACCGCCACCTGCGAATATACGGATGTATACGTAATCGCCGGTACGGTTACGCTCGCATATTACAATCAAGACACGGAAAATTGCGGTTGTTATGTCGGCAATCTGCATATCAGTCCCCGCAACGACAGGTCAAGCAACGCCACAGTAACCATTGAAAAGGATGCGTACAAGGTCGATGGTACGGTAGCCACGAATATATATATGAATAACGGCACGTTAACCACTAATAGTATGGCCGGTACGATTGAGTTGCGAGCCGGTACGGTCAATTTCGGCGCGGACTTAGGCGCAAATCCGGAAACTGACTTGAACATAACGGAGTTGCGGATGCACGGTGGCACGTTCAATTGGTACCCGGACGACAGCGGCGATGATGCTTATATTGGCAAATTGTGGCTTTTCGGGGGCACGCTGGACGCTTCGGGCACGACAAATGCAGACCGGGCAAAGGTGTTGGGCAACGGAGACGGTAACGATATATATCTTTTCACCGGCGCCACTTTGAACATTGCCAACGGTCGCGGCAACATAACCATAGCCGCAGGGTCGAAACTCTGGAATTACGGCGGGCTGCTTTTAACCGATGACAACGCACAGATTGCCGTTAGCTATGACCAGGCATAAAGGAGGCAAACAAGAAATGACCGACCACGACCTACTTGTCAAAGTCGCTCAAGATGTAGAATGGCTGAAGACCAGCTTCAAGAACCATCTCAAGCACCATTTCCTGGCCACCCTGTCGGCGATAGGCATAGCCGCTACCGCCATAGCGACCCTGCTGGTTCAAGTTCTGCAGAATAAATAACTAGAAATTTTAGACTTCAGGGGCAGTAGAGCGCAGATAGTTTTCTCTGCACTTTTCGCATAAATATACAGGGTGTCCCGGCCTCTCCTCGATAAATATTCTTTTCCCACATTGCTGGCAGTACCCCCTCACCTCAATCTCCGCCAGCAGGCGCTGCAGCTTGGCATATTCTTTTAGGCTCGGCGGGTTGCCTATCAGCGCATCCACCATAAAAGCAGGCATACTAAAAATCCGATTCGGGTCCAGGCCCAGGTTCTTTATCGTTTTCTTGACCCCTTCGTAGTACTTTTTGTAGTACCGGATATTCTGTTCCTTTTCCCGCCTCTCCACGGCCAGGCCCGCTATGTGGCGCTGGTGCTGAAGGCTGCGAGCGAAGTCTGACAATGCGCTCAAGTCCTTCATCTTTTAACCTCTCGGCAATTTTATCCGCCATATAATGGCAGCGAAAATTCTGCGGCCCCTTCACAATCAGGATAACATCATAGCCGAATACTTTCAGGTTTCGCTGGGCTGCGTGCATTTTTCTTATACCATCTAATCATATCCCTTGATTCGAATATTCAAATAGATGCGGGGCAGCCCATTCTTCCCCCAATCCTCGCCGAGCATGAGCGCAGAATGCACAGACCCTTTAGGCTCGTTAACAACAAAATCAATACACTTAAGGTCATAACGAGAGTTTATCATTACCATAGTATCTGTTAGCATATCTATCAAATCGGTTGCCGGGTACACCCCCAAAACCGGTAGTTGGTCTGGCGTTGGTAAGTGCTCAGGGCGGTAGCAATATAATCGTAACTGATGGCGACCTGGATGTAGTTCATAATAGCCATTATCATATAACGCACCTATTGTGCTTTTTTCAGGATACAAGCCGCGGACCATACAAAAATATGGCTCTTTTTCATAATCCCGATAACAACTTAGTTGGTTAACTATCGATTCCCAAACATTTATTTCGCTTACTGCTAAAGATGAATAGGAGAACGAAAGCGGAAGGTCAGCTCGTATCCATTCGTCTCCATCCGCGAATGCGCAGTAAGCCCCCACGATGGTACCCTCTTGCCGGTGTGGCAACTTGTCCATTAACCGTCTAATAAGTGTATTAAACTGGGCGAGGGCATTATCTTTAACCCAAACAAAGTTGCCAAGTTTAAGCAAGGCCACCACCATAGAGCCACATTGGCTAATATCAACAAGTTTGGCCTTTCGGCAAGGGACAATTAAACAATTATCAGTATCGTGGTTTATATAAGCCAAAATTGCCCGCCTGTCCTCAAGGCCAGGGATTAAACCAAGTCGCCCTTTAATGTCGTCAGCCACCCACCGGAGATTATAACGAAGTTGCAATTCCGCCCCGGCAGGCAGGGCAAGCGCCCGTAATATATCTTTGCGATATTGCTCTGTTGCGCCGGATGATAAAAACAAATACATTTTCCATCTCCTTAAAGTATAGCATATTCTCTCACCTCAATTTTCGGCATTTCTATTTCCTTACCCTGCTGGCTCGTATGCCAAAACGGCCAGATGACTATCTTTAACGTCATCAGCGGCTTGGCTGCATAGCAGGCCGCCGACTCATAAGTAGTCGGCCCCGGTTTATGGCTCAGCAGCCAGCAGCCGGGATTCGCCCCGTAGCGGTAACGAATCAGCAGCCTGTCCTGCTTGCTTCTGCTGGCGGGCAGATACAATACAGGTTTGGGCGGAACGATAAAATAAAAATGCGTATGCCCCGTCAAACAGATGTCAGCATACTCCCATTCGCCTACCATTCGGGTTATCTTATTAGCCTCGGCCCCCGCAGTCCGGCTACTGCCGTAGCCGTGCCGCGCATATATTTTCACCGTCTGCCGATGTTTAGTCCCCTTTAGATTGAAAAACAGCCTTATTATCGCCTCGTCCGTTAAATTTGCCACCCCCAGCCGGTCGCAAAAGGCAGCGTGTACGTTCACGTTCTCTTTAGTTTTCAAGGCCCTTTCGTGATTGCCCTCAATAGCGCCGAGAATAATATCGGCTATCGGCTCAAAAATCTCCACGGCCCTGTTTAGCTGCTGGCCGACAATGTCCGACAGCTTTTCCTTTACTGTCAAGGCATTGCCTTCGACTATCCAGTCCGCCAGCCCTTCAAACGAAAAACGCTTGATATCTCCAACCTTCACCCCGTCAATCTGGTCGCCGCCGAGGATAACCCTTATATGCCTGTTGCGCATCTGGCGGCGCTTCCGGATTTCCTTGATTTGCTTCCTTAAGGCACCCTCATCGCAGTTAAACTTTCCTATGTGCACATCGTAAATCGGGTAAATCTCTACCCGGTCAGACCTGCTGCCGCAGGTTATCAAGTGGTCTAATATATACATCCTGCCCCCCCAAATAGAGATAACTGCCCTGCCCGCTGCTCTTTTATGGGCAGATTTAACTCGGCCTCTTTCACTTTTTCCTTGGCCATTTTAACATATTCCGGTTTTATTTCAATTCATTCTTGTCGATTGTCATACTTTCGGTATCCAGTTTCCCCCGCTTTATAAGAACCAAACACGTGGTGAAGCCGAGTACATATCCGCAGTGATAAATCTTGCACAGCTGCCCTGGAAAAAGGCTTGCTGCTTCTTTCTCTCCTGTGTCCAGCTTCATTTGGCGCAATAATTGCAACGCCACAAACAACGCCAACCACCACTCTTCCTCATCGAAGCCTTTATACGGCAGAGGAAAAAGGTTAATTAGGCTCTCCGGTGTCTTTGTTAATTTTTCGGCGTTCATTGTTTCTCTCCTTAAGCAGCGATTTGTACAGCGCTGGGCCGAGGTCGGCAATAATATACCAATCGTCTTCGTCAAAGGTGCCAACAGCCTCGCTGGCGAAGTTATTAGCCTTTCGCCAGGCCTCAATGACTTTGCTTGCAGGAAACTGCACGCCCGCGATTTTGTGGCAGTCGCGGCACAAAAACAACAGCCCGCCACCTCCTTGGACTTCGTAGCCGTCAGCAAAGTCACCTTCGGGGATGCCGCGGCAACATATACAGCATTTAGCCGGGTGTTTTAGTCTCATTGCAAACGTAATCCAGCGCTTCTTTAATCTGTGTCGGGAAGTGAAAAGTTTTTATCCCCTGGGCCTCAGCAAATTCTTTTTCTTTTTCCACGCCTTCGCTTCTTTCCCAATTGCAAAAAATAAGCGCCTGGCAGCGCTTGATAATCTCATAGTCAATCTCCAAAAGCTGCTCTACGCTCAACATTCCCTTGCGCCACGCTATCTGCAAAGGCTCATCGTGCTCGGCGGGGCAGTAGAAATCCACCCTGTCATCAGCCAGAAGGCGCAGGCCCGTCACCACGCTCAGCGCCCGGCGAATGTTCTCGCTTATCGTTCCGCGACCATCGCCCCTTATAGGGTGGCTGATATAAATACGCGGCCTTATCCTCCACGTATCGGTCATCGAAATCCTCGTAAATATGATAATTCAGCTCGTAATACAAAAGGAACATCAGGCAGCAAAAAGCGTGCTCTAAATGCCCAAAGCCCGATTCATCGTCCCGCCACTTGCCCCCCCACCAATCGAATAAATGGCGCAGCAGGGCCGCATAAACCCGACTAAAATCTATTCCCTTGCGCCAGTTATTCGGCTCATACTTTTTGGCACCATAAGTCAACACCTTGCCCAAAGAAAACAGACACTCCGGCGGGATAAGGTCTAAGCGGATTTTGTCTTGGTCGTTTTTGGTACCATTCATTATATATGCACCCATTCACTGCCCATTTTCACGTAGAAGGCCCATTCTACACGAAAATGCCGACAAGTTTCCACGACAGGCTTTACCTCCTTTTTAATCCATTCTTGAATGTGCTTAATCCCTTCTTCAGTTGCTATTATTCCGACATTCAGAATCAACAAGCCGTCCTTATCCATCCACAAATCATGCTGGACCGCTCCGCCCTTAGCCTCAAGAGCAGCTTTCAGCCGCTCCTCAACATCCTCGATTTCAGCAAGCATATTAGCCGCCGCCTTATCCGCCGCCTTGACGGCGTCTTTCATTTCGCACCTCTTGGAATGCCTATCGGCCCTCTGCCGCGCCCGCGGCCTAGGCCGCGCCCCTTTACCTTTAGACCGAATCGCCATTTTCTAAGCTCTCCTTTTCTGCTCTTAATAAATCCAACAAATACTCAAATCTCACCACCGCCACAATAGGGCGGAAGTTGCCAGAGATTACCAGGCACGGCTCTTTCGGCGGCCTAGCTTTGCTGCGCGTTGTCTCCCACCATTCCCAAAGCCTTACCTTCTCTTGGTTTTTAACCTCTATATGCAGCGGCAAGCTCGTGTAAATATCCGCCTGCAAGTGCGGAAAGGCGCCGCTCATCGGCATACGTGAGGCCTTATCGTCAAGGCCCTTGCGCCGTATCATCTTAGCTATCTTTAGCTCCAGCCTTCGACCTTTTTCGCGCGGATGTTTCAATTTCCTGACGCCTTGATAGTATTCATCGTTTTCAACGCATTGTGGTGATGGCTATTGCGAGGCCAAATCTGCCAGCGCGGAGTTTCACAGATGCTTTTCAGGTCGGCGCGAATCCTTTGCAGCAGCTTCAACTTCTCCCGCAGCGCTATGTAGCGATAGTACAGCCGATAATTACGTCCTTCCCGAAGCTCGCTTTTCACCTCAATTTTCAGGGCCTCTATTGCCTTAATTTCGTGCTTTAGCTGCTTTTTGTAAGCTATCAAATCACGCCTGGCTTTTAGCCACTTATTTACGCCACGCGCCAAAAGAATGGTTCGCAAAGCCTCGCACTGCGCCTCCGACAAACCTAAAAACTCCCGCGCATCTTTTATTACCAACTCCGGATTGCTTTGCCGAAAATTATAAATGTTTTGAGGGGTTACTTCATACATCTTAGTACCTTACTTCTCATCTTATATCATTAACCGGCGTGCAGGATTCCCCACCCTGCGAACCCGACACGCCTCCTTGCGTGCTGACCGGAAACTCCAGTCCTCGTAACCGTTTCTCGCAACCCAGCGCCATAGCGCTCCGCCGGCTCACGCCCGTCATCTCCTCGGCGGCAAGCCCCGCAAGGCTCTGATAACAGCGTCAGTCTCCTCGCCTATCATCCCGATGAGCTTTTCCTCTAACTTCTCCCACTCTTCGGGATTTTCGGCTTTGAACCGCTCAATGGCAAGGACAATTGCTTTGGTGCTGTCGTAATATAAATCTTTTTTCTGCTGCAAATCATCAAGTTTCGGCTTCATCTTACGCAGCGTTACCGCCACTGAGCCGACAGCAGACGCCGCAATGCCCAGCACAGGCCAGATGGAACTCAGCGCCCACAGCACGCCCTCGGCAGCCTCGGCGCCCTTTTCAATAGCCCGATATTCCGGACTGTTTACATCTATCCTATACTGAGTCCCTTGCGGGGTTTCGACACGCTGGCAACCGATAAGTAACCACGGCACTACGAACGTTAAAATCAGCAATTTCCCTTTCATTTTTGCCCCTTTCTAACTAAAATCCGACCCTAACATCGGGTCAGGCAGAGTTTTTCGATTTGGCGCTCTTTAAGTGGCCCTTATGCTGGTTTGAACGGTAAGGATGTAAAGGACAGCCCAGGTCTGGGCACGACTCCACCTCTTGCTCCCGCCAGCAGACACATTCCAAACAAAAACTGCGTATCGCCGCCTTCCGGCTGCGCCCGCTCATCGCCCGCTTGTAAAGCCCTCGAAACTTCTTCGGCATCTGCCGCAACCTTCCTTCCATCTCTGCTTCCATCGACGCTACCATATTATTCTCCTCAGCGCCATTTCCAAACTGTCCCTATCTCTATTATACCAATCCCTCAAATCTTTGTAAGGAGCGTCAACCAACAAAACATCCATCATCGGCTTCTTATCCCAAAGAGAGATTCTATCGTGCAGTGCGCTCATAAACTTCAGCGCCCCCTTCAGCCCCGCCTCGTCCCTATCGGGTATGACTATTATCTGCTTCGGTTGGAGCTTTTCAAAAAACTGCACTACATATTCACTATTTTGCGTAGCGTTAAACCTGCCTATCCCATCATATTTCATATCTAACAGGCAGGCAAGGTCACTGACACCTTCGGTGATAAAAACCGTGCCGCCTTCTAACGTCTCACGCAAAAGCTTCTGCGGAATGAAAATCCCTGTGCGGCTATGTCTCATCATCTGCTTAGTACCGTTCAAATCCCGCACTTGAATGCCGATAGGCTTACCGCTGCCGTCATAAACGGCAAACGTATATGCCCAGCCGTTCCAACCCACGTTAAGCTGCCATAAAGGGTCTATGTCTCCCAGCCCCCATTCCTGCCGGAGTCTCTCCAATTTCTCTGCTCCTTCCAAGCCCTTATCAAACGCCCGAAGCTCTTTGATTTTCGCCTCCCAATCTATATGCGTCGCCGGAGCGGTGCGCGGAGGAATCTCTTCGAGGTCAGGCCAATAGTCTATGTCAAATTCCGTTGCAAAGCCTTTCGCTCCGCAGGCCCAGCAGATGTAGCGGCCCGCATACCGGCCCGTCTTGTTTATCATCAGGTTTGGATGGTGCTGGTCGTTGTGAAAAGGGCAAAAGGCTATAATGTAATCAGCATTTTCTTTGGCTATTCGGATTTTCATCATAAATACTCCTCAACAAAGCTCATACAGAAAGGCAAAAACTTCACTTTGATTATTCCAGTCGGCCCGGCCCGCTGCTTAGCGATAATAAGTTGGGCCTCCTCAATGTGGTCTCCGTAAATGTCAAGCTCCTCTTTCTTGTCATAATACTCCGGCCTGTGCACTAAGATTACCTTGTCAGCATTGTTTATCACTTGGCCTGCGTCTCTTACATCGTTAAGGTTTGGCGTGGGATCGCTGCGTGTCGCCACCTCTTTTTTAAGCTGGTGCAGCAGTACCACCGTCATTTTCAATTCCACCGCCAGCAGCTTCAACTCACGAGTAATGGCGTGCAGGCGCAAATCCTCGCGCTGAGTCTTGGCCCCATATTCGACCAATCCCAAATAATCTAAGAAGACTATCTTACACCCACACTTCGCCGCTTCGGCAATCTCTATATTGATAAAGGCCTCTCCTTCGGGCAAAGGAAACTTCAGCCGCCACGCCGGTACTACCGTTCGGCTTTCGCCGATGTAAATATTATGCTTGCTCTCCAGAATTTGCACCGCGCTGAGAGCTTCAGGGGTTTCTAACCCTTCCAGCTGACCCACGTGAAAGTTGGCCTGGGCAAGATTGTAAATAAGCCTTTGTAGAAAAAGCAGCGCCCCTTCTTCAATAGGAAAGACCAGCACCGGCACCTCCCGCGAGGCCGCCCGAACCATATCTATCATCAATGCGCTTTTACCCATCGAGCTACAGCCCCCTATGACTATCAATTCCCCCGGCTGAAAACCCGTTGTTGCCTCGTCCAGCTTGGAAATGCCGGTCGTAATCCCTCTCTTGACCGCCTCCAGGGCCTTCGCCGCCGGAAGGTCTCTGCCTATTTTGTACATCAGCCATCCCTACTGCCCTAAAATGGAATGTCATCATCCGGGGCCGGAGCCGCAGGCCGGGCCGCCGCCCCCCCATTTGTCTCTCCGCCAAGCTCGCCTACCAGCCGGATGCACAGCGCCAACAGACAAGCAACATCTTTCGGCTCGTAATAATTGCTGCTTTTCCACTCCTGGCCGCTGAAGTAACGCCGTTCAAACGATACCCTCGGCGCGCTTGCGCCTTCACGCGGCGGCCAGATGGCTGCGCTAACAGAACCAAATCTATACTTTTTCTCTGGTCTCATTTCTTTTGCCTCCTTAGAATTTTGTCAGCCTCTTCTGCTTTTATCTCTTTTCTCGGATATTTGGGGGTAACAATTGCCCTGCTAAAGTACATATACCGCCGACCCAAATTGCGGATTGATAAGTGCAGGGCGAGCATTATCCAGTCGCTTTTAACCAAACATTGAATAAACTCAATGGGTAATTGTATCTGGCCGAAAAAGGCGCCCCAGCGAGGAGATTTATTCAACTCCGACCAGAAATGCTTGGCGGCATCTTCCCTATTAAACGAAGAAATCTGCTTATGGCAATCGTCCTCGTAATACCCAGCATAAGTTACGCCCTGAACTCCGCCATCATCAAAAAAAACGACATCGAAAAATAACGGGTGGTAGCTTTTGGTCTCCTTGTGCACGGTAACTACCTTCCACACGGGAAACCAAGGCCCTTCGCCGAATTGTATACCCGGTGGATTTCGGCCAATAAACGGCCCGAGCTTAAAATCAAACATACACGGATAAGGCATACACATCATGAGAAGCACTCCGTCAAGATTTTGTCTATGCTTTTTTCCAATCGAGGATAGCGCCCATACTTAGCCCAGACCACCCGGCAAAGCTCATCAAAATCAACATCTACTTTTTCCGCCAGTTTCGTGAGCACGCGCAGCTCCTGCGTATTCGGGCGCGGCGCAGTTTCCTTATCATTCTTGTATTTATCCTGCCACAGCCACGCAAAAAGCTCCTCAGCGTAAGCCTTTAGTTTGTCGGCTTCTATTTCTTTACCCTCATATACCCACGCCGCCGCCTTCAGCGCCGACTGGCGAGCCGAGAGCTTGTCTTTGAGTTCCCACGTTTTTTCATCCGGCATTTGTTAAGCTCCTTTAATTTTTCGTAGTACTTAAGAGGGTATTCGTCATACGCATATCTTGTCGCCGTACACCGAAAATCAGAATCAACTTCACGCGCGGGGCAATTCGCGCACGTTCCAGCCCATTCACAGAAAAAGCACGCATTAAGAATCCTCGTCCACTCCGGCGCGAATCGCCTAAGCCATACACCCTCTAAAAGAAGCGGCGAATAGCCATTGCCCGCATAGATTTGCTTTGCTATCCACGCCCATTGCCTTAGCGTTAAGTCCCAGACCATATCAAGATTCAGATGTTTCATTTTTGTATGGGCAAACAGAGCTAACTATACAGTACTTGTTACACCTTCTATTCTCACCGGGCCGGTATTCTATTTCACCACCCGGCCCCTTTTCCAGATATTCAGCAGCCTCTTCCCTGCTCTCAAACAGCCTCGGCAGCCGATTGCCGGTTCGCTTAGCCGCCCAGATATCCTTCGTTGCCCAGCGTTCCTCCGGAGTACAGGGCCGAGGATTCTTATGCGCTTTTACTCTTTGAGCAACATATTTCTCTTGCCTCTCGTAAGACCACAGCGGGATTTCAATTTTTAGGATATCGTTGTCCGGATATTGTCTGCGCTTTCTTCTCTCGTAATCAGACCAATCGACCAGAAAGGCCCAAACAGCCAAACTTCTTACCGGCTTTTTCTGCCTGCGAAACAGCCAAGCATAGCAGTTAAGCTGTCTTTCCCATTCCGGCTGGCGCTTGCCCAGCAGAACCGCCCAGACTGAGGTGGTCTTAATATCAATGAGCTCCTGCGTTTTAGGGACATATAAATCTGCCCTGCCGGAGATAGTAAATCCGTCAAACTCCGTAGAAATATAGGTCTCCGAGTTCTCATCGTCGGATTCCAGCAGGTCGTGAAAGCCGATACCCAGCATCCGCTTCCAGAAATCGGCGGCATCGATTTTAATTTCATTCCACTTCTCAAGAAGTAGCTTACGTATCATCGGCGGATTAACAAGATGCGTTACGCTGATTCTATCCGATTTCGGTCGATAAACCCGAACCGCATTAACATAGTTGTCAGGCAAGCCCAGCTTGTTGGTGATTTTCATCGCTTAGCTCCATTTCATAGCGGCACATTTCGCAGTAATCATAACCATCAACATACTCAACGTGGTCGGCACAAACAATCCGCCCGCAACCATCGCAGCGCTTAACATCCCAATAATCCGGTGAAAAGCACGACCGGCACAAAACCCGCTCGCATAATGGGCACTGCCACGCATAATCGGGATGCACCATCTCGTGGCAATTCGAGCAGACCAACATATATTCGTCTACCCTTCTACCCATTTTCCAATTCCTTAAATTGCTCAGCTAACCTTTCGCACTCTTCCATCACCATATCCTGCGACCATTCCTTGCCGCTCGGATTAACAAAGCACTTATCTCCTTCGTGGATGCAGTCAAAGCCGTACCACCACGAATCATCTTCGTCTCTTTGGGGCAGCCGTTTATCCCCCCACGTTAAGCCGCCGTGAACCCCGAAGTCATATTTTTCTTGCAGGTCATAATAATCCTGACCAGCCAGTGGATGGCTTAAAGGCAACTTCACATACCCACACAAGTGAGAACCAGCCATATCAAGTACGCACGCTTCATACCCCGCCTTGGTAGTCCATCGCTTCACCAGTCTGGCCTCGCCTTGCGGCCAGCCAAACCGTATCAGCGAGTCAAACCGCCACCAGCTATCCTTCTCGTCCCTCATAATTGCGCAGTCTTTCCTTTTTAGTACTCCACAATCTCTTTTGTTGTTAAAGAAGGCATATATTCGTCCAACTCCTTCATCACTACATTTGTTTCATTTTGCCGAATTCTTTACATAGCAAATTAGGGCAATAATATACTTGTTCAGAATACTGAGCCATTCGAGCGTTGCAGCAATAACACAATGGCACCGGTTTTTGCTGCTTCTCCGATTTATTGCCCTTTACCCTTTTGGTTTCCGATAATTTCATTTTAACACCCCACAATTTTATGGCACTGAACCCGCATTTTACCTCGTCCTGAACCACACCCAAGTAAACAAAACGGTTAGTGCCACCAGCATTATAATTGTTGTTGTGGTCGACATTTCTTAGCTCCTAAAAAAGGGCGGCGGCCCCCACCGGACCACCCGGCGGCAGCAGGACTTCCCAAAATTTGGCCGAGGTGTAATCAACATTCATTTTCAGGCCGCCGCCCGCGGCAAGGAAACATACGATGGCAATAAGGGCGGGCGTCAGCCCGCCCCTACGGAGGAGGGAAATGATGACAGCGGCAGCGGGTACGAATTCCGCTGCCGATTTTTGCAGCGGCGCCCGGCCCGAAAGGATAGGGCAGCAGAAGTGAGCGTTAGTAGTGGGACTGGGACAGCACGCTCCGGACGCCGCCAAAGAAAGGAAAAGGAGGGCCTGCCCTGCGGCAAGTCGCAGGGCAAGTTGCCTCAGCTTACGACAAGCACTTTCGTGCAAGCCGCAGCAAGAAAGGAAAGGAGTCACGCTCTTAGTTTTCAAGCTCATTTAGCTTCCTCTGCTGTTCAATCAAGCGGGGAAGAACCCGCTTCAGAACATCGTCAGCCACAGTGTTTACCGGTAAATCTCTAAGTTTGGCGTAGATATTTAATAACTCCATCGCCTTGGTGTGCATTTCCTGCGTTAAGTTAATAGCCTTTACTTCTCTATACTTCATAACTTCTCCTTTTGCTTTCCTTACTACAAACAATACAGCAGCTCAGCCTCGTCCGGACTCTCACCCAACCGCCGCAACAATTCCCGCAGATTGTGCTCAAGGCGGCGAATCCGACGGTCACCTTTGCTCAAACGGGGAATGAACAGCGCTGTTTGGTCGTCAAGAATCCAGCGAATCAACTCAAGATTGCCTGTCCTTTTTGTGGCCTTAGCTGCCATTTTTCTTTTCCCTGTCTCTACGCAGCCATTCTCGCCAAATCTGGCCCGACCGCCTGCGGATCCGGGCTTTTGTGTCAAGCAGCACCGCATGCTTGAATCGTCGCTGCGCCTTTGTCGCCACCGGTAACTCGGCGGCCACCGTCAACGCCTGTAATAGAGGTCCATACTCGCCGCCATATAGCAGGGGTAGCGCCTTGGACGCGCCCCAGTGCTCGCTGAGGCGGACGGTTACCGTCCGGGCCACCCGATAGTAATGTGATTCGCTGCACCGGCTCAATGAATTGAGCCGCCAACCGAGCCGCTCTAAATTTTCGCAAACTGCCTTCATTTTCTTCCCTTAATGCCACAAGCGAAAAGGGCTTGTGGGAGATAGTTCTTCGTCTGCGTACGGCAGGCGGCGGAATCGGACGAACTTGAACTGCGGCCTGCCGTCCACCACCACCCGCTCGGTGGTGGAAACGACAAACCTGAACGGCAAGAGATGAGGAAGAATCCAACACAGGGACTGCTCCCCCATCAAATGAATTGTTACCGGTGGATACTCCGGATTGTTCCGGACCTCCGCCGGTACATTTTCGTTGATTACCGAAAAAATCTGCTCGCGCAGCTTTTGCGCGAGCTTATACACCTGCTGCCACCTGGCAGCAGGGTCCACGGAGGGAAAGGGAATATCAACTATCTTTCCCTCCGCAATAATTTCGCCGTCATCATCCCTGGCCGTTGCCAAGGCGATGGCGGCCTCTCTCTGCTCCTCAGACCATCCCGCAGAGGGGTGGTTGGAAATGTTTATAAACAAAGTCCCATTCATTGCCCCATTCATTTTTTTACTCCTTTCCTTTTCAGCTTATCGGCGGATAACCCACAAACTCAATCGGCTTGACCTCGACCCCGACCCACTTTTCAAAGAGCCGCGCTGGGTGGGTATTAAAAGCAATCAATCGCTTGATGTTCGGCTTCTGCAAGCAGTCAGCGCAGAGCCAGGTGTAAAAGCCACCAAGCGATTTCCAGCCCTTCGCTGCGGGCCGGCCACAATAGCTACAATCCGGTAAAGCCTTCATTTTCTTTCCTTTCCTTTATTATGCTTCTTCACAAGCGAACGCAGCCACCCGCCGCTGCGCTCGGGGGTTCCAATCAACATAGGCGACAACCTTCAGCGGACCTGCGTCCGTCTGAACGATGTCGCCTTTCCTGATTCCTACCGCCTTCGCGTGACGGTAGGGCAAAAGAATTCTTCCCAGCGGATCCGGCTCGCTAAGAAACTTGCTCAATTCGACCTTTTTCATCTTTTAGCTCCTTTCCTTTATTAACTTTTGCCTCCCTTATATATATACGCTGTCAAGAGGTAAAAGTCAAGGGTAAAAGTCAGAAAAATTTTAAGAATTGCCGTAAGTGCTTATGCCGTATGGAGTTAAAATTTTTGAAAAATTTGCAAGCGGGCTGGATTGGACACTTTGGTAAATAGGACATGACAAAAGTCAAGAGGCAGAATTTTTTGAAAAAATTGCTTGACAGATATTAAATCTATGGTATAATACCCGCAATCTGGCTCAGAGGAAGGGTCAGGGCAAGAGTCCTTGCCCGCCCGACCGCGACAAAGACCGACATAGCAAGAGCGCGGGGTTCCGGTTGGCCCTCCGGTAAACAAAGGGCCAGCCTAAAAGGGGCTTGACCGCGTGTCAGAGGCCACTTCAAGCACCGGCTGTACCGGCAGCCGAAGGCCTATGGCGGTAAGTGGCGGGCGAAGATAGCCGTCATGACGAAAAGGCTCTTCGGCAACCTGGCAGCGCTGGCGCAGCAGTTAGCTAAGTTAATTAAAAAATAATAAAATAAATGGCGGCTGTTGCGCGGCAGCGCTAACGCGGCGGTTAACTATATAGATATATAATAATTAAATTAAATAAATAACCGCCGCAAAAAGGGGGCTTGATGTAACTTGCTTTGCGCTGAAAGTTAGATATTTATCTAACAGAATGTGAATTTGGCCTTTTCGTCTTAACGTCTGAGGCATCCTGCCCCGGCTGGGCTCTCCGGGGCAGGGCCTCAATAAACATCGATAAATGGGGGGTAAATTTAACACCTCTTTTAACAGGTAGTCGCTGCCTCGGGTAGCGGGGTAGGAAAATATCGTGTACAGGACCGGCTGGGGGGATGGCCGGGCGATATGTAACTTACGTTTAATTGCTCTTATCTTATTAAACTTTTCGGCTTAAAGGTTTAACAATGCCGAACAGCGAGACGAGGCCGATTGAGCGGGTCTATGAGGCTAACCGGAAGATTACCCGGATTACCTTTGCGATTGAGGAGCTTTTGCGCAAGTGCAGGGGCAAATCGCAGGTTAGTTCGGCGTTGGTGTACGAGGCTTGCAAAGAGGTTTTGGCTGTTGCGGATGAGTTAATGGGCAAGGATATGTTCGCCATTTACAAGGCGTTGGAGTCGGGAATTGAGTGATGCCCGCTGCCCTGGGAAAAAAGAAGGTTGAGCAGCTATTTGCCACGTGGTGTGAGCTACAGTCTATCCTTGGTACCGCTAAAGTCTGTAAGGTTTCACACACCACGGTGCGGCGATATCTCCGTGAACAAAACTGGCCTGCGAGATATCGTGCCATACAGGCCAAGGCCCAAGCCAAGGCCGATGACCGCATTGCGGAGCAGCAGGCCGAGTCCTTAACGCTTATACGGGAGGCCAAGTGCCGGGTGGCTGAGCGCATCCGTACCGGTGACATCAAAAGCCACTCTACGATTGCCGATTTGGACCGCCTGGTTCGCCTTGAGCAGCTTCTCATCGGCGGCCCGGACCAACGCACCGAAACGATTGTAGAAATCGAATATGTCGAGCCGGAAAAGAAATCACGTGACCGTGAATAAGAAGCCCTATCAGTGGCTGAAAAGCAACAGGAATAAGCGCTTTTTGTACCTCTGGGGCGGGGCAAGCAGCTCAAAATCGCATACAGTGGGCCAGTATTTGCTTTTCGAGAAGCTGTATAAAGAGCGGAATATCCGCATTCTTGCGCTGCGCAAAACCCGGCCTGCCGTGAAGGCCAGCTGCTGGGAGGTGGTGCATCACTGGCTGAATAAAGCCGGCTTGCCGTATACGGAAAACCGCTCGGAGCTGACCATTACCGCGCCCAACGGCAATCGATTTATATTTGATGGGTTGGACAACGTGCTCAAGAAAAAGTCGATGGAGGGCATTAACTACGTTTGGCCTGAAGAATTAGCAGCGGTGGGGCACGATGCCAGCTTCACCTTGCGCGAATTTATGCAGCTTAACATCATCTGCCGAGCGCACAACCCAAACGGGCCAAATCAGATTTTTTGCACCTTCAACCCGGTGGACCCTGTCGGCAACGAATGGCTGAAAAGCCTCGTGGACGCGGCAAATTCAAGGGCCGATTCGGCGGCTATGCATATTACTTTTGACGATAATCCATTCTTATCGGAGGCAGAGGCGAACCAAATCAGAAGCCTTGCGCAGTTGGATGCTGAATATGATAAGATATATCGTCAGGGCCAGTGGGCTACGCCGCGCTTTATCATTTACGAAAATTGGGACACCGTGCCCGATTGGCCTGCCCGGTACGACCAGCGCATTTGGGGCCTGGATTTCGGCTACAGCAGCAGTCCTGCGGCGCTGGTGGAAATCAGGACTCGCTCTAATGATGTTTGGCTTGCAGAGCGGCTCTATCAAACCGGACTGACCAACCCTGAGCTTATTGCTGCACTAGAGACCGCAGGCGTGCCTCAAAACGACTTGATAGTTGCCGACCCAGCCGAGCCGAAGTCTATCGAGGAGCTGCGCCGGGCCGGCTATAATGTCCATCCGGCGGATACCGGCCCGGATTCTGTGCGTTTCGGCATAAACGCTGTTAAGCAGTTCAGATTGCATATCCTCGCCCGCAGCCAGGCTCTGCTGCGTGAGATTCGCGGCTATAAGTGGAAGCAGAACGCAGCGGGCGAGCCCTTGCCGGAGCCTTTGAAAATCAACGACCACCTTATGGACGCCATGCGCTATGCCTTGGCTAAGATAGTGCGCAGGCAGGCGGTTGGCATTGTTTTCGTCTCTTCCGAGCCGGCCTCCGCTGAAAATATGGAGGATTATGATTTTGCTTTGGCAGAAGCTCATTGACAAGTTAATACGGCCCAAAATCGCTTCTCCGGGCGCGTGGAATATTAGCACGTATCAATCCGGACGGCCCTATTACCCTGACGTTTCATATAAGGCCCTTTTGGACAAGTATGAGTCCTGGGTGTATGCCTGCGCCCATAAAAATGCGATTAGCTGTGCGCAGATACCGCTACGATTATACGTCAGCAAGCCGTCGCGGCGGGCAAAGGCCCTTTTTCCAACCAAATCACTGGACCCGGAAACGAAAAACTACCTGGCCGCTACACCCACCGCCCAAAAGTACGTTGCACAGGCCGTAGATGTCGAAGAGGTGCTCGAGCACCCATTTCTCGACCTGCTGGAGCGGGTGAATTCATTCATGAATCAATTCGACCTTTTTGAAACGACCGTGCTCCATCAAGAACTCACTGGTAACGCATACTGGTATTTGGTTACTGATAACAGCGGCTTGCCCGTTGAAATCTGGCCCTTGCTGCCGCATCGTGTCCGGATTATTCCTGACAAGCAGAAATTCATAGCCGGCTACGAATACGCTCTGTCGGAGGCGCAAAAGCATGTTCTCGAGCCGGAATCTGTTGTCCACTTTATGTACATAAATCCGCAGAATGTCTATTACGGCATGGGCCCGCTGCAGGCGGCAGTGCTTGCGGCAGACCTAGCGCACAATATGAACTTGTACGAAACGTCGCTCTTTGCCAACCGGGCTTGGCCTGACCTGGCTATGGTTTTACCAGCTGAATATGGCACGCCGTCGGAAGAGGAAATACGGCGCATTCAGCAAAAATGGCGGCAGGGGTTCGGCGGGGTGCGCAAGGCCGGTAAACTAGCAATCCTGCACGGCGGAGCGGACATAAAGCCGTTGTCTTTGTCGCCGCGTGAAATGGCCTATTTGCAGGGTCGCAAGGCCACCTTTACGGAAATTTGCGGGGTATTTGGTGTTCCGCCTTCAAAAATCGTCTCCGAAGATGTTAATCGAGCCAACGCAGAAGCCGGCGATTACGCTTATATGAAAGACACCATCCGGCCCAGATTGCGGAAAATTGAGCAGAAAATCAATGAGAAATTGCTGCCTCGATACGACGAGCGGCTCTTTTGCCTTTTTGACAATCCCGTGCCTGAAGATAAGGACTATCGATTGAAAGAGATTCAAACGCACTTGAAAACCGGCTTTTCTACGATTAACGAGGAACGCCGTGCCGAAGGTTTTGCCGCTGTGCCTTGGGGGGATGTGCCTATTATGCCCATAAATATGGCCCCGGTAGGGACGCCGGCGCCAGAGCAGGAATCGCGTCCCCAAACAAAGGCTAATCTCCCGCCGCTGGGCCATCCGACAAATTTCGTCAACCAGCCGTTCGTCCGGGCCGTTGCCGCACACTTCCAGGCCCAATATGCTGAAATTTTGCGAAAATTGAATGCGACAACTTTCCGGGCATTAAAAGGCCCTGCCGACGACTATGTTTCGGGCTGGTTCGATATGGCCCGCTGGCGCGAGGACTTGGCGGAGAGAACGGAATCGTTTGTGCGCTATACGCTTCTGGCTGGTGGCGAAAAGGCCCTTAAGCAGCTTGTTACCGACCGGCCATTCAATGCCCTTAGCCCGGCGGTTCTGCACGCCCTTGAGCATTATCGAACAGCGCGTATCGCCGCCATATCTGAGCACGCACCAAAGCAGGTCCGCGCCGCTGTAGCGGCAGGGCTTGCCGCCGGCGAAGGCGCAGCCCAAATCCGCAAAAGAATTCAGGA
>Ga0190352_1000035_pt1 | contig 36741 bp, 46 predicted proteins | sample 4872131011_MG_FD_161682 | JGI IMG/M metagenome (GOLD analysis project Ga0190352, IMG submission 161682) | Hydrothermal vent microbial mat bacterial communities from Southern Trench, Guaymas Basin, Mexico - 4872-13-10-11_MG | ecosystem: Environmental > Aquatic > Marine > Hydrothermal vents >...
GCCGATTTTTGGCAATTTATTGGTAGGGTCGGCTCAGTTTTGCTATCGAAACAACCCCGCCAATTGGTAATATTGCCAATAATAGTGCAAACATTTGCACTTGAAAGAGTTTGACAATTTGCGGGGATTTTGCTATAATCCGCCATACGAAATAGGCTGAAGGCTTTAACTAGAAAAAGGAGGAAATTATGAAGATTTTTGAATGTTCCGCGAAGTCTTTACTGGAGTCAGGGATTGATGGGTTGTGTAAGTTTGCTGCCGGTTTCGGCTGTCGAAAATTCCAAAAAGCATCTGCTACAAAAATGATGGAATTATGCAGGTATTATCCAGATGTTTGTGCTTTCAAATTTCTGGAGGAATTTGGTGGTTATCTCGTTATTATTAACGAGCAGCATTCACTCTTACCCACACAGATAGCACTTTTGAAAGACAAGCCTATTTTTCTGATTAAAATCTCCGCAAGCGGGGTTGTTCTAGATGATCAGGCTTGCTTAGCTAAAACATTATCACGAATCTTATATCATTATCCTTTGACAACGTTAGTTTTTGCTTCCCCAATTCCGTTTTTGTTAAGAGAGGTGATGATAGAAGTAATGTTTCAGGATAGTGCCGACTGCGCCAGAGTTAGAATTTTCCACAACGACAGGCGGGAAAAGAAAGAATTGCCTGACGGAAAGATAAATTACACAATTCCCGCTGAAGGTTGGAAATTGGTTTAATCAGTCTGAAAAATTTCACCATCGAAAAAGCCCGCCTTTTCAGAAGGCGGGCTTTTTTAGTTTCCTCAATCAGTCTTGTAGTTCCGAAGCCGTTTTATGCGAATCGATTTTTATTGTCTTGTCTTCGTTGCGTTGCAGGATTTGTCTTAACCCTGCTATTTGGGCTGGTAGTTTTGTAGTTATGCAATGGTTATGCCAATTTTGTTGTCTTGTCGTATTTTTCCCAGTTTGGTTGTCTTGTCGAATTATGCAATAACTATGCCGATATTTCCCAAGATTTTGACGTCAGCACACCTATATAATAAGGATATAGATTGCAAAAACTATGCCAATTATTCCTGCGAAATTGCGATTTTTTAGTGCAAACGTTTGCACAAAATTTTTTACAATTTTTTTCAAAAAATTGATTTTTTTACTTGACAACGCAACTACGGCTTGATATAACGCAAGCAACAATAACAACAAAAACAAGAGGAGGTTAAAAATGAGAAAGAAGACCAAAATTTTCGATTTCAACTACCCGTATAGTGGTCGCTACGACGCGGCTGAGACAGCGTACCACCTACGTCGGAAATACCCAACTCTCCCTGAAGGTTGGGTATTTAACTTATACCCCGCTACGGGGATAGTTTATTGGGAATTGGTAACCTCTAGCGGACAGATCGTCCGTGAAGGAGTATATGACCTCTACACCGCCAAGGTTAAACATTGGGTGGTGAATAGTTACAAGTAGTTAAATCTCCCGGCTGGCGGGCACAAAAGCCTGCTAGTCGGGGTTTTTATTTATTAACAAACTAGGCTCATGCCTAGTCGGTTTTTTATTCTCAAAAAGAGGAGGTTAAAAATGAAAGTAAAAGTGCACGTTTTCCGTCACAGAATCGTAGGCGGAGGTACCGCCTACGAAGTATTGGTCCCAAAATACCAGAAAAAATATTTCCCTATCACGGGCACAATTCACGCTATGATTTACGTGCGTGAATACCGTGGCAAAGAAATAGAATATTTCACCGTATTCGATTTTTTGAGAACGTCAGAAATTGATGAATTGCCTCCCCATTCCAAAGAGAGGTGGGAGGCTTTTCGAGAATTGGATAAAAAAGCGAGGGAGTTAGAGTATAAAGCCGGTTCCCTCACTTTTCCAGAGCTAAAGAAATTGGGCAAAATGCCTCTTCTTTGGGCAACGTGGAATTTACCGAACGCTGAAAAGGAAGTAATTCTCGAAATAGAGGAGGCGATAGAATGAAAAAAGAACAGATAATAAAAAAGTTACTAGACGAAATTATTTTCGTGCCAGGTGCAGAAATCCGGCACGTTTATTGCGGTAGCGATTACATTACCGCAATTTTCACAATCGATAACTTAGAGATTACCGCTGTAATCCCTTTGGATAATCCCAAGGATTACAGCGTTTTTTATCCTTATGCTCCAGAGGTATTTGAGCATTGGGGGGGAGAACATTCATTCTGGTGCCTCGTTGAGGGAATGCTTGACGAAGTAGCTTATCAAGAACAGGAGGGTTAAAAATGAAACAAACAATGTTACTAGAAAAAAACACCATATTGGAGGGAACAAAGCCCTCCAATATGGGTTTGAAAATTCGGGTAACCAAAACTGGTTTGGTTACCCAGGGTCAGCTAAGCCTACCGTTTAAAATCGAAGCGGTAGGCAATGGTTATTATAGTCATCTTTTGGAGGCAATACTCCAAGAAATCGGCAAGAAAGAATTCAAGGAAGCTAAGGAATTGCTTTCCTTAGCTTCCGACAAAAAATGGGAATATCTATGGCCACCCGCGGGAAGATTGAAAAGAAGGGTACCACCAAAACATATCTTAAACCTGAACATGCTGGAAATTAAAAAACTTCCAACAAAAAAGAAAAAGAAGTAATTAGCTAATCTTATCCATATCCATACCCGCTGACCGGCATGGTCAGCGGGTTTTCTTTTGCTTATCTTTCTTTCACTTCATTATCATCAAACTTCAATCCTTTACACACATACATCATGCATAGCATTATACACTATATCACAACACACACACAACAAGCAGCAAGCTACAATCCACTTTAATCTGAATTCAAGACAATCACGTTTCACGTGAAACATTTACATTGCTTGCGTATGAATCTGACTAGCCAGATTGATAATTATTATCAGAATTATTTTCGATTACTTTGGCTACGGTTTTGGGTAGTCTAGTTGATAATGGTTATTAAATTCATTCTCAAATGAATTGGTAAGATTATTGCTAATGCAATAGGTATGCCCTTGCACGGAACACTAGGAGGGAAGGTTTGGCAGGGGCACTACTGCCCAAAAATTGCCAGTAAAATTCTGAGTACCTTAATAAATTTAATTTTTTTAAAAGACAAAATTTGCTAACAAAATTTTGAATGCTCTAAAAAATTTAAATTTTTTAACCAATGACAATATCGCCCAAAAATTGCTAATAAAATTTTGAATGCCTTAAAAATTTAATTCTTAGAAGACAGAAAAGAAAAAATTCCAACTCTTTTGGATTGCTTTTCTTTTGATTTAGTAGTATAATTCCGCTTTAATTTAAAGACGGAGGGAAGAATTATGGAAGTTAGACTGTTATCAGAAATCCCCGATTTTGATGAGTTTTTGTGTGAAGTGGAGTTAAGTGGCGGAAGTGTGTTTATTTGCCCCGCTGAGGAATTGGAAGTTTATTTTAGGGGTGAGAATGGAGAAGTTAGAAGCTCCCTTGATTCGGGATTCCCCGCCAGGGTGGGGGCTGTTAGGCTTTTACAGGATTTAGTTGTGGTTGATTATAGTGTTGTTAATATGGTTAAGTTGATGTTAGATTCCCCGCCTGAGATTAGGGAGACGATTTTGGTTGGGGATGTTACGGTGTATGTAAACAACTCCATCCCCGCCACATGGAAAGTACTGGGTATCCGGATTAAAGATGTTCTTTTTCAAGTGCAAACGTTTGCACTTGAAAAAAATTTGACTTTTTTGGCGGATTAGGGTATAATTCTCCCGCAAACAATGAGAAACAATCTTAGAGGGAGGCTCTCATGAAACACTTCGAAATTCACCCAATTGAAGGTGAGTTTGATTGGGGCACTATGTCAATAATCGAACTTGGAGAATCAGGCAGAAACCGCCGATTGGTGTATGTTCCTTACCACGCACCTGATGACGCAGAGTTTCTTGAAAAAGGAGTCCGCGTATGAAAAAAGAACAACAAGCACTAAGAGAATTGTTCATTGAGATCGAAAAAGTGGCAAAAGAAATCGGACAAAAATATGGAGTTACCGTAGGCATAAGGATTTGTCCCTGTGGGTTGGGTGAAGTCTATTACTGTGAACCTTGCTCTCAGAAGGAGGATATTGATGCTACTCAAAGTTAAACAACATGATCCAAACATGCCACCTTTAAAACAGTATGGGAATTGGATTGATCTTTATTTTTGCGGGATTCATCCCGCATCCCCCACCAATCCTAGAGAATGGGATATGGGAGATAATTCCTACTGCTTCTTTCCTGATGATTTTTACATTCTATCGCTAGGTATTTCTGTTGAAATCCCTAGTGGCTATGAAGCGCACATAATACCCCGCTCGTCGCTTTTCAAACGGCACGGCATTCTGTTAGTCAATTCAATGGGTATCATCGACAATTCATATTGCGGTGATGACGATATATGGGGCTTCCCTGCTTATTTCACTCGTTATACAATTCTTCGTCTATATGAGCGTATCGCTCAGTTTCGTCTCGTGCAAGCAATGCCGCCTATCGAAATTGAGTATGTTCAAAAACTAAACAACAAGAACCGTGGGGGATTTGGTCAAAGTGGAAACTAGACACAAAGGAGGTAACAAATGGTGGTTAACCTTCTTGAAGAAACGTTAGAGGTTTTGAAAAAGTACGGTAAATCTCCTAAAGATGTTAAGTGGGTTGGCTCAAAAGATGGGAAGTATGCTATCACGTGGAGTGAATTCAAAAAAATAGCAGATGTTATATACGACAACGGTTGTGGCAGTCAAGAAGTAGCGAAAGACTTAGTTGTTGTTGGAGAAGACTGGTGGCTTGAACGCTGTGAATGTGATGGATCTGAATGGTGGGAATTTAAGACTCTTCCAGTAAGACAGCCAGAAGCTATAAAGTTTACAAAGGTCTTAATTATTTCATTTGCTCGGAATCTCGATGAGATCAATCAATTAACAATGACAACTCTAGAAAAAATCGACAAAGTTGAAAAAGAACTGAAAAGATTTATCAGACGAATGAAAGCTTGTAAACAACGTTTAAAGGAAGATCCCAATTTAGTCGGGTGTAAAGAAACCGCCGCCTTAAAGAAGGCAAGTATGGATCTTTCGAGGGTATTGGTAGAATTACGTAAACCTTTTTGACCGGATTCTTGTTACGGAGGTACAAGAATGAAAGAAAAAACAAGAAAATATGAATTGCTAAAAGACACTTTCATCAGATGGTCTGGTGTAAAGCTCTATCGAATTAGAGCTTGTAGAGATTTTGGAGATGTAAAAAAAGGTGATTTAGGCGGGTATATCGAGAAAGAAGAAAATCTTTCCCACGAAGGAACATGCTGGCTCTACGATAATGCTAAAGCATTCGGTAACGCTAGAGTAGCTGGTGATGCCAAGATTTATAATATTGCTAGGATTTCCGGAAATTCCGAAATATATGGTAACGCAAAAATTTGGGATAATGCCCGCGTCATGGACGACGCCTTTGTATTTGATAAAGCTGAGATTCGAGAAAACGCAGTAATCAAAGATAGGGCTATGGTGCATGGAAAGGCTAAAGTAAGTGGAAGGGCTTTGATTTGTGGTAATACAGAAGTCAGAGGTAATGCCAAGGTTCGTGACCATGCTATAGTTCAAGACTTTGCTAAAGTTGACGAAAACGCTGAAGTGTTTGAGTTCGCTTGTATTTGTGAATTTGCTAGAGCCGACGGTAATTCAAAGATTTTTGGCTCAGCCAGGTTGGGAGGAAAAGCTAAAGCGAGCGGAAATGCGGTAATTTACGGTGATGCAAATATCTGGTGCGGCCAAATAACCAAAGATATTAGGGAAGATCTAATTCAGTACATTGCATGCTCACTAAATGTTTACCCAATCAATGGAAAATACGTCCTATATAAGCGAGTAAATAAAAAGGCTCCGGGAATGTATGTGTCCCTTTTTGACCCTCATTTCGTGTATCGTGATGGCGAATACGCTGAAGTTGAGATTCCAAACTTGGATTTTCTGAAAAGTTGTGGCGCTGGCATACATGTTTCAACACCTTTTTACTGGCAAGACGGCGATACACTAATTGCTGTGGAGGTAAGTATTGATGATATTATCACGTGCATGGAAGGAAAGCTAAGGTGTAAAAAAGTAAGAGTAATAGGAGAGGTGGACAATGAAAGAAAAAACAAAAAAGTATGAGTTGTTAAAAGATGACTTTATTGAATGGTTTGGAATACGGCTTTATCGAATCAAAGCATGCAGAAGCTTTGAAGATATAGCAAAAGGAACTCTTGGTGGATACATTGAAAAAGAATCAAACCTTTCTCATGACGGTAATTGTTGGGTTTATAAAGGAGCTAAAGTTTGGGGAAACGCTAAAATTTGTGATAATGCAAAGATTTTTGCTGGTTCTGAAGTATATGATAATGCAGTGGTTCGGGATAATGCTTGTGTTGATGGCGCTAAGATATTTGAAAACGCTTTGGTTCATGGTGAAGCGTATGCCAAAGATAATGTTTTAATTTACGGTAACGCTGAAATATTCGGAAATGCATTGGTCCGTGATGATGCGTCAGTCAGGGGCAATGCTCAAATCCATGGAAGTGCTATAATTCAAAATTTCGCCAAGGTTGGTGATAATGCCGAAGTATTCGGCTCTGCTCAAATTTGTGATTTTGCTGAAATCTCTGGCAGAGCGAGAATTTATGATAGAGCGATAGTGGGAGGAGACGCCGTAGTTGGTGGAAATGCAGAAGTCTACGGAAAAGCCCAGCTTAGATACGGCTTGCTGACCCAAGATATCAAAAAAGATCTAATTCAATACATTGCATGTTCGCTAAACGTTTATCCAGTCAATGGGAAATATATCTTGTATAAGCGAGTGAATAAAGTGGTTCCTGGTGTATATGCGTCTCTCTTTGATCCTCAGTTCAAATATCGTGATGGCGAATATGCCGAAGCTGAAAACCCAGACCCAGATTTTATGAAAAGTTGCGGTGGAGGTATTCATGTTTCAACTCCATTTTATTGGGATGAAGGTAGCACATTAATTGCTGTGGAGGTAGATGTTAATGATGTTATTACATGTATGGAGGGAAAGCTAAGATGTAAAAAAGTAAAAGTGTTAGGGGAAGTTCAAACATCGAAAGATATGTGAGAAGGTTAGGCATAACTACACAAAAGGAGGTCAAAAGGAGGTTGGGAATGGAAGACTTGATTATTAGGAATTTTGTGTTGGCCAGGAAATTCTTGGAGAAGCCGCAAGTCATATTGGAAACTGTTAAGGCTTTAGAAGGATTGTTAAACTACGCATTGTACAACGAATATGGCGAGCTAGACATGCTCTTGAATGACTTACGAAGGGTGGATGGGAGGCTAAAGCATTGGATTGATAGCTACAACAGTTACGCTGAAGAAGAGGGAGAATGACAGCATTTTGAAGAGAAGGAGGGTAAAATGATTTCAGGTTGGGAACTTTATTGGATTACGAGATTGAGTGCATTAAAAGGTGTTTTGGGGGTTGCCCTATGTATAGGGGGCTTTGTATGGGTTATTTTTACAAGTCTTGTAATGTTGGATGACGACATCAATTTGAATGAGTGGGGTAAAAAGTGGTATAAGTTGTGGACATTGTCGTTGGTTCTGGTGTTAATGACTCTATGGCTAGTGCCCACCACTGAAGAGATGTTTGCTATTAAAGTACTTCCTGAGATAGTTAATAATGAGAAAGTCCAGCATATCCCGCAAAAAGCTTTAGATTATGTTGACAAATGGTTGGAATCACAGCTTGAAGAATTACGGAAATAAAAAAGAGAAGGCGGGTGTTGCCCGCCTTCATAGACGCCCATATAAAGGAGAAATCATGATAAGAAAATTGCAGGCACTACGTGAATGTATAAGAAAACTGCCAGCAATCGCAAAAGATGAAATCGAGGTAAAAGAAGAAGCATTAAGGCTTATTGCTGAATTGCAAAAGGATTTAAGTATAAGGAGAAACATGAAATGACTAAATTTACCAGAGGTAACTTGTTAGAAGCCGATGTAGAAGCCTTAGTTAATGCGGTAAACACAGTAGGAGTAATGGGCAAGGGTATTGCTCTGCAATTTCGTCAGGCTTTTCCAGAGAACTACGAAGCGTATAGAAGAGCTTGTAAATCTGGGGAGGTGAGAATAGGTAAGATGTTTGTTGTATCGACTGGTTATCTTACTAATCCTCGTTATATTATCAACTTCCCAACGAAACGTCATTGGCGTGATAAATCCAAATTAGAATATATCAGAGATGGCTTAAAAGATTTGATATATATTGTTAAGAAGAAAAACATTTCTTCGATTGCTATCCCGCCCTTAGGTTGTGGACTTGGAGGTCTACGTTGGGAGGATGTTCGTCCTCTTATCATTGAAGTCTTTAAATCTGTTCCAAATATGGAGGTATTAGTTTATGAACCTTACTAGATAAAAGGAGGTTAACCATGCAAATTACGATTTGTGATATCTGCGGTACGAGTAAGAATGTCAGAAAGGTTTGGTTACCATATGATAGACAAGCAACCCCCGCCGGTTCTTGTGAAGATGTAGGAGAGACCTATGATCTGTGTTGTGAGTGTTATCTCAAGGCTTTAAAAAGTGTGATCAAAAAAGAGATAAAAGCTAGAAGACTAAACGAGCATGTTTTTAATTCAAGTTTAATTGATGTTATTGAAGAGATGAAGAAAAGGAGAAATGATGTATAAAGGATGGATCACTGGAAGGGAAGAAGATAGAGAGTTTTTGGAACAATTAGGAGTTAAAGTGGGAATGTACTCGAAAGAGTCGAATTGTTTCGAAGATTGTTATGTTTCATCAGAAGTGCTTGAACGTTTAAATAAACATTGGGGACGTTTCTTCTGGGAATTAGAGAAATCAAAGTGAAGCTACGCTTCACATCGTGTAAGGAGGTTGACCAATGCAAGCTTCATTTGCATCGCCTCTCATAGTCAGACCATTGCCTGATGGGCGCAATTGGCAATTGGTCGAAGGCTTTGAGTTTCGTTACAATGGCAAAACTCTCAAAGTGCCAGCAGGCTTTGTAACCGACTTTGCTTCGGTGCCTCGTATCTTTTGGAACATTTTGCCACCTTGGGGACGTTATGGCAAAGCAGCGGTCATTCATGACTATTGTTATCGCACTGCCTGCTTGAGCAGGCGCATGTGTGATCGCCTTTTCTTAGAAGCAATGCGGGCACTCTCAGTGCCTGCTTGGAAGCGCTACATCATGTGGTTAGCTGTCAGATGTTTCGGGCAATATGCATACAGAGCGAGCCAAGGGCTCGCAAAAAGGAGCTAAAAAATGTCAATAGGAGGCAAAATGGATTGGCAAGAACTACAAGGAGGGCTAATTAGATCAAAATATTGTTATTTTTATATAGACAGAGGTGTTTTGCTTTGCAGGGATTGTTCTGATGTGATGAAGGAAATACCAGATGACAATCTTCGCTACTACTCCGCCAAAAGTGAAAAGGAGTTGGAAGATGTATGGAATTTTGAGAAGTTTAAAAGAGTGGCTAGGGAATTGTGTAGAACTACAAAAAAGGGTGGTGTGGTAGTTTTGATAGTGGCAAATGCTACTATCATCGAAGAAGATTTTGGGAAAGGAGGAATAAATGCTTGTGCCCGTCAAAAGACAAAGACTAATAGTTGAAGCCTTTGGGTGCAAAACACCTACGCTTAATTCGGTTGAATTTGCTTACAATTTGTTGGAAGAATTGAGCCAGATTATTGACATGCGCATTGTTACCCCGCCTCAGGTGATTAGAATTCCAGTAGCAAATGCCGTAGAACAAATAGCTACAAATGCTGATTACGGAATAAGTGGTACTGTTTTATGGCTGGAAAGTGGAGCACAGCTACACACATGGCCAGAATACCGTTTTCTGACTCTGGATATTTTTTCCTGCAAATCATTTGATAGTAACCTTGTTCACGACTTCGTTACAGACAAGGTTAAACCAGACCATGTGGTAGCATATAACCCCGCAGGGATGATGAAATCTGTTGCAAAAAGCCTTCAGTATCAGGTTGGAGGTTCTCATTATAAGAATTTTGCAATCCAACCGGTTGAATTCATTAAAGCCAACGAATTAGGCTTTATCGAAGGTAACATCATAAAATATATCTGCCGTTACAGGAATACGAAACAAAAAAGGGATTTGGAAAAGATTAAACACTATGTAGATTTGCTTATGGACTTAGAGGAGAAAAACAATGCTTGAAAAAACTCTACAAAGAATCAAAGAGAAGCTTTCCGAAAAGCAAGAATTAACTGAAGACAGCATCAGTGAAGCGGTAGACACCGCTACGGATGAAGTTCTAAACGAATTTCTTTCCGATTGCATCCCCGGATTTGATCTAAGTGATGAAACCCCCGAAGAATGGGACGAAGATTGGCTGAAATTCATTGAAGAGTTAAAAAATTACAAAAAATCGAAGTGCAAACGTTTGCACTAGAAAATCCTGCTTTTGCAATACCCTCGCCAATTGGCGGGGGTATCCTGCCTTTAAAGTAAATTACTTTTACACAGAATTTACATAAAATTATCCCGCCACCGACAAATCCCCAATTTTTGTGTTATATTTATGGCGAAATTTCTGTAAAAATTCCAAAATATACCAGCCACTTATTTTTCGGCAGGTAGGAATTTCATGGCATCGGACTATATTTATGTATATGGGGAAACGTATATCCCGCTGGAGGTAGATTCCGACGGGGAATCTATTACGCCCGCAGACATAGAACAAATGGCTCATGACTTTTTGGCTAAAGGTTGGACTAAAAATGTAGATATAATGCACAATAACATCCCCTGCGGAGCTGAAATAGTAGAATCCTTTATAGCCAAAGAAGGTGATCCTGAATTTACTCCAGGTGCTTGGGTTGTAAAAGTTAGAATCCCCCGAAATAGTGAAATAGCCAAAGCCATTATAAAAGGTGAGTTGAACGGTTTTTCCTTACAAATGCGGGCGTTCAAAGTCCCAGTAAAAGTAGCAGTCTCCATTGCTAAAATAGTAGTAGGAACGACCGAAGTAAATACAGACGAAGAAACCCCAGCGCATAGGCATGACTATTATATTGAACTAGACGACAATGGAAACGTTTTATTTGGAATCACAGACGAAGTTTTAGGACATAAACATACAATTTCGGGAACAGTAGTTACAGATGTTTCCGAAAATCACAATCATAGATTTTTCGTGGAGATATAGATATGGTAAAGCTTAATAAAACTGGATACAGTCACGCAAGAAGCCTTATAGAACAAGGCAAAGTAAACAAAACGTCTTCATGGTCTTTTAGTGCAGATGATGGAAACAAAATACTAGGAAAAGACAAAGACTGGAGCGAATACAAGAAGTGGTTTTTGGGTATCGACCCCGACGCTCCAGATGACACGAAAGAACATTACAAATTTCCCTACGGAAAGAATGGTAAAGTCTATAGATCTGGTGTTATAGCAGCGAAACAGAGGGCTGCTCAGTATGGTTACACTGATATTGAAAACGCTGCAGATAAACTGTTGCAGATGATCGATAAAGACGAAACAAAGAAAGAAGCAGTTGAAGTAGAACAAAAGGAAAAGGAAGTCGTATTTTTAGTCGAGCCTGAGGCGCAGTTTGTTTCGCTGGTAACTAGAGGAGCTAATAGAGTTCCTTTCAAAGTTATTAAATCCGACAACAAGGAGAAACCTATGCGTGTGGTACAGTCTATTATAGCCCCCGCAGATCTTTCCAGAGAAGATCTGCTGAAGATCTTCGGGGAAGATCTCAAAGAAGTCGTAAAATTTGATAAAGCAACTGGAACAAAATTCAAAAATTACGAACAGATTCCAAGAAACGCTTTCGATGAAAATTCATTCGAGCTGGTAAAGCTGACAGACGACATCATGGCTGTATGCGGTTCTCTTAAAGATGACAGCGGGTTTATTTCCAAAATCTTTAAGAAAACCAAACAGGAAAAAGGAATCGAAGTTCCCGAAGAAGTTGAAAAGCTGGACGACAAAGAGATAGCGCTGAAGATTTCCGAAATAGCGTACACAGAACTTTGCAGTCTATATGCTGCCGTAGAAGGCGTTCTCACTACCCCAGGTATAGATTCCAACGACAGAATAGAAATGCTCAAGAAAACTTTTGATGGATTTTCAAGCTATATAGAAGGCTTGCTTTCCGCATCACCTGTTTCTAAGCTGGACTTTGAAGAAGTGAAGCGTCTTCGAGAAAAAGCCGAAAGCACTACCGAAAAGGATCAAGAAACCCCCGACGGAAAAGAGCCTGTTGCAGACTCTACCAAAGAAGATTCCACTAAAGAACAGACTAAAGACGATTCTGTTAAAGAAGAAACTGAAAAAGAATATGAAACCTTGAAGTCGAATTTGGAAAATATTGCCGAAAAGGTTTCGGAACTCACGGAATCGTTCAAGAACGAAATCAAAAAGCTAGAAGAAAAAGTTGAAAATCTGGAAGCATCTATCCCAGTAACAGTAAGCGTGAACACAGATTCCGATCCGTCTGTTTCTAATAAGTCGGAATCTGTGGTGTTTAAGGGTGTTCTCTTTGGAAGAGAATAATACAAAGCCAACCAATGTCAAAAACGCAATAAAATTTAGTAGATGAAAGGAGAGTACAGATGGGTATGTCCACGAAAGAAATACTCAAAAAGGCAGATATTGCCGTAGCAGATCTTCAATCAGGCGGTGGGTATCTTAACCCCGAACAGGCGGACAGATTTATTGATATGGTTATTGATCAGCCTACCATTCTTAAAGAAGTTCGTACGGTTAAGATGAACGCTCCCCAGCGCAAGATTGAAAAAATCGGATTCGATAGTCGAATCCTCCATGTAGCACCTGCTTCTGGTACTGCTTTGGACGAAACAAAGCGATCCAAACCTACCACAGACAAGATTGAACTGAACACAACGGAATACATTGCAGAAGTTAGAATTCCTTATGATGTGCTTGAAGACAACATCGAGCGTGAAAATCTTGAAGATACCATTATGAGGAATATGGCAAAGCGGGTATCGCTTGATCTTGAGGAAATCCTTATAAAGAGCGATACCGCCTCGGGTGACCCCGACCTTGCTGCAAAAGACGGTCTTCTGAAGCTGGCCACTTCTCACGTTGTTGATATGTCCGGTGATCCTATAAGCAAGGCTGTCTTTAAAGCTGGCGTTAAGTCTATGCCTAACAAATATCTCCGAGCAAGAGATCAATTCCGATTCTGGGTATCTCCTGATCAAGAGACCGAGTATAGAGATCAGCTTTCTGATAGAGAATCTGCTCTGGGCGATGCTGTTCTCGAAGGATACAGACCGGTCTATGCCTACGGCGTTCCCGTAGTTCCTGCATCGCTCATGCCCGCAGATACTGTTCTGTTTACTCATCCGCAAAACATCGTGTTCGGTGTACAAAGGCAAATTTCCGTAGAAACGGACAAAGATATTTCTGCTAGGATGTATATCATAGTTTTGACCCTCAGGATAGATTTCAAATACGAAACAGAAGACGCTGTGGTTAAAATCATCAACGTTGGTTAATTCTGAAAAGCCCCTTTGTGAGGGGCTTTTCAAACTGTGATTACATCTAAAGACCTTCAAAAAGGAGACTGAAATGTATCAAGGACCTGGTGTAAATACCGCCAATAAAAACCTTTGCACCAACGTAGCCCTAGTGAGCGGGACTACGGCGGATACTGATATAACGGTAAACGGTATTAAACATAACAAAGATGCTCTTTTAGCTGTAATAGGATTTGATCCCGACAACGCCACCGCAGATGATCAAGTAAAAGATTTTACAGCATCTGCTAGTGTTACTGCTGATAATACGATACAAGTTTCCGCAGACACCTCTGATTACAAACTGCTAGTTTTTTGGCAAAAGGTTTGATAAAGGAATAAAATAGCATGCTTCTTGTAACTGATATAGCATCTTCAGAAGCTAATAGCTATGTAACTATAACTGAAGCTGATGACTATTTGAGCACCCGCCCAGGTATTGATACCACCGAGTGGTATAATTTAGATGACGATAACAAAGCATTTCGCCTTGCTATGGCTACAAAGCTGATGAATTCATTGATGTATCGGGGAATCAAAGCAACAAGAGATCAATCACTGTCATTCCCCCGACTGTTTCAAGCATCAGATCTATGGCCAAAAGATTCTTTGGGCAAACCGATTTCGATGTGTTTTTATGGCTATGAAACCTGGGATGACTTGCTTCAGGTAGCTAACTACTTAGGTATTGACCCCCCGACTATTCCGACTGATATAAAACATGCTCAAATAGAAATAGCATTTAATGTAGTTCATAACAAAATCTTGAAAAAAGAAGACGATTCCCCGTTTTTTGTAAATTGGTTGCAGATGGGAGCAGTAGCCTTTACAGTAAAGAATGTAGCGGATATTCGCAAACCTGCTTATACCATCTTCAATAACGAAGCATTGAATGCTTCGTCTCCAATATACTTTCTGCTAAAACCGTATCTCTGCGTAGTAAAAGGTGGCATAGTATGAGTTCGTTTGATATTGCTCTTGAGGCTCTAGCTAGAACGTTTGATAACGTAGTCAAATCTTCCCCAATGGCAATAGATATAACATATCGGAAATGGACAGGTAAAGGAAACTACGACCCAAGTATAGGCTACGCTCCAGATACTTATGAAGATATAACCACGAAAGCTGCTCTTTCAGGAAAGATATATAATGAATACGAAAAAGTCAAATCTTTTGAAAAATCAACACGACTTTCAAACTATGGAATCCGAATAATAGTCAAGCAGTCCGATTTGCCAGGGGTTGATGACCTATCTGCTAGAGGTAAAGATAAAATCCTAATAGGGAACGAACTCTATTCGGTTTCGGAAATAACCAAAATACAGGATATTTTATATATTATTGAGGCAGAACGATGATAACTTTGAGACTGAATGTTTCCAAAGAACTAGCCGAAGCAGCAAAAGCGCTGAATTACAAAACATTCCTCAGGGCTGTTCATGATGCTGCCTCAAAAACAAGCAAGCAGTTTTCCAAAGTTTTAAAAGAAGCTACTCCTGTGGATACTGGGCACGCTAGAAATTCTTGGTATTCTCGAACGGCTTCTCAGGAAAATTCGACATTGATTCTATTCACGCTGGACGTGCCTTACGGATTCCCACTCGAAAAAGGGTCTGTTGTTGGAAGAAAACCCTGGCCTTCTGTGGGACCTCGAACAGTTTTACATGAAGGTAGAATTTATTCATCGCAAGCCCCTGGCGGGATAACAGAAAAAGCTTTTAAAATTATGAGTAAAGAAGAATTGAAAAGGAAATTCTTAGAGAGCTTTCGATGGTACGGCGGGAAGAGATAATTAGAGAATTGGAAAGCAGATTGTGGGAAATAACCGAAAGTAATGGATTCGCTTACACTGTGGCTTCAGTTGCTAGAAATCCAATAGACGTTTCCACAGAATTTCCCTGCTGCAACATTTATGAAATGGATGACCGAGTATTAAGTGATGACGGTAAGAAAACAGTATTCCCTGTGTATAAACGGGAATTGGAAATTATTTTGGAATTGATAATAGAACCAACGATGGAAGCTTCCGCTTCTGTGGAGTTGATGAATTTTTACGAAAATGTAAGAAAGGCTATATTCAAAGACGGAGACGCTTCTCTCAACGGGAAGTGTAGATTTTACGAAAAAGCTGTATCAAGACCCATAGCAATTCCGTCAAATAAGACATTTGCTCTATGGGTGCTTTATGGAGCAGAGTATGTAGATAAAATTGCTTAGAATTTCTTTGCAAATACGCCAAAAATTTGAAAAGAAGGAGGATATTTATCAATGGCTGTACAACAAATAAGCTACATCGGAAGAGGAACAGTGTATCTTGAACCTCGTGGAGAAGCCGAGGCAAAACTCACTCCGATAGGGAATATCTCGGAATTTAGTATATCGATTGAAGAAGATGTGAAAACGATGATAGACTACATGAACCCCGGTGGTGGTGAGCTTGATCGAGTAACCCGAATCACTGGTGTTTCTGCTTCCATGACATGTTACAATTTAAGCCCGGAAAACATTGCAGTAGCTGTATTTGGTTCTATTGATGCTCTTGAAGGTGGTGCTGTAACCGATGAAGAACATACTGCGTATAAAGGTAGCCTAATAGTTTTAGACAAACTCTTTGATAAATCTCAAAGTATTACAGTAACAGACGAAACTAGCACAACTACTTACGAACCAAATGTTGATTATGAAGTTACCAATGCTGGAATTTATATCTTAGAAAGTGGCTCTATCACTGATGGTTCTACCGTTTTGGTATCATATACAGCATACGCTACGGATGTAATTCAAGCTTTGACTGAACTTGGCAAAGAATATAAACTAGTTTTCGATGGACTCAACGAAGCCCGAAGTGGAGAACCTGTGGTCGGAATTTTCCATCGTGTAAAGTTCTCCCCAACCAAGGGTCTCGGCTTCATTACAGACGATTTCGGCACTCTGGAATTTGATTTAGCTGTTCTAGCTGATACTTCTATAAGCGGAACTGGTATATCTAAATACTTCGTAATCAGAAGAAAAGATGTATAAAGTGAGGTGGTAATCCGTATGGAAAAAAATAAAGTCGAAAAGCCTGTGCAAACGTCTGCACAGGCTTCAAAAGAACAAAAAAATGCATCTTTAGCAGATGTTCTCCCCAAAGAAGCCACTGTGGAATTAGGTAACAAGAAGATAACCTTCAAAGAATTTACTGTGGCTAATTTAAACAAGGTTTATTCTGTTCTCGCTAATGCGGATCTTACAAAGTTATTGGTGGGGGGCGGGATTACCCCCATGTCTATTATGGCTGCCATAGAATGGAATGACCTTGTGAAGTTGCTAGCTATATCTAGTGGAGAACCCGAAGAAACATTCTTAGCGTTATCTTCTGTAGAAGACGTGCTAGAAGTCGTTGGAGCATTTTGCCGAGCAAATTTTGGTTTTTTCGTCTTCAATTTCAAGAGCATCGCCTCGACAGCAGACTTAGTAGAAAAAGCTATACCAATTCTGAACAAAGCCCTTCCGTAGAATTAGATTGGGCGGACTATTTTACCGTCCTCTTAATGACAGGACATTCCTATCAGGATATCCTTTCCTACACCATCACCCAATTTGTAACCTTCGTATCATCCGCTTTAAAATTCATATACTTGAGGAGTCCAGATGGAAGATAGACTCCAACTAGCGATAGAAATAATAACGAAAAATGCCGATGCTATAAATAAAGTATCAAGGCAACTAAATCAGCTCAATACTAATGCTGAATCTCTCAATAAAAATTTACGAAGTCTTGATCGTACTTCAACTAAAGTTTATTCGGCATTTAACCAGCTTCATTCTTCTGTTCGTGGGTCTAATTCTGCTTTCGCTACGCTTCAACGAACTGTCGGATCTACACAGCGACATCTAGTAGAATTAAGGAATACGACAAGAGAAACATCAAAGTCTTTATCTTCACTGAATCGTTCTGCTATTAGTCTTAATGCAAGGTTCTCTCAATTAGTTAAAGATTCTGAAAAAGCAAGTAGAGCTTTGGTAGAATTTGAACGAACTACTAGATCTACCAAAGCCTTTGTAGAAAGACTAGCTCGTGCTATTGAAAAGATATTTAAATCTGTACTGGAGTTTCACAATCAAATAGTCAAAGCAACAAGAGCCGTCGCACAATTTACCCGCCAAGTGCAAGTGGGGGCTACTGTCCTAGAAAGACAGAAAAAGCTCACTGACGAAGCTGCTACATCTTTACGGGAATTCCATGCGGGAATGAATCAAACTGATTCTTCTACAAGAAAAGCGTCGAGAAGTCTATTAGGCTTCATAGGAAGATGCGTAAAATTCACTCTTGTTTTCACAACAGTTTATGAAACAATCCAACTAGTTGGGCAGGCTTTAAAAGAGTCCATTTTAAGTGGAGCAAGATTCAATGAAACCATAGATGCTGCTAAAATAGGTATAGCAGCATTAGTTGCTACAAATACAGAACTAGTAGATGCTTTCGGAAGAGTTGTACCTGAAACTGAACAATTTCAAATCGCTTTGAAAGGTGTTGATTCTCAAATAGCTATTCTGAGAAGAGGTGCAATACAAACTTCCGCTACACTGGGAGAATTAGTTACTGCTTATCAGATGGCAGTCGGTTACGGTCTTAGTGCTGGGTTATCTCTTGAACAAATAGCTGACCTCACTGTGAGAATTACCCAGGCAGCGGAAGCGCTCCGTATGCCTTTCCATGGTGTATATGAAGAAATCCGTTCTATCTTAGCAGGAACTATTACCCAGCATTCTTTAATCGCCAAAATGCTGGGGCTTTCTAATGCATTGGTTAATCAGTGGAAACAACAGGGAATCCTTTATGAAAAACTTTCAGAAAAGCTAAGAGCCTTCGTCGCAGCGGGTAAAGAGTATCAGAACACCTGGTCTGGAATATTTTCCAGAGTACAGGATGTTTCTGCCCTTTTCATGGGGCTAGCTACATCAAGTATATGGAATGAGCTGAAAGCCAAAATCAAAGATGCATTGTCCAGTCTATACGACTTTAATACAGATACTTTCAATGAAAAACTTCGTGGATTGGCAATGCTTATCCACGATACCCTCAGCGTTTTAAGTGTATGGGTAACTAGAATTTTTTCTATCGCAGGAAAATCCATCATAGAACTTTCTAAAGCATACGAACACCATCGAGATCTAGTTTTGACAATAATAAATGCATTAGGCAAAGCCTGGACATGGCTTGCTAATAATATAACTGTTACTACCAATGCTGTCCGCATTATTAACGATGTCTTTACTCAATTTGGCGACGCTTTATCGATAACAGTTATAGCTCCATTATCCACTTTTTTGAAACTAGCATCTGACCTAATAGGAAAAATTCCCGGCTTGGGAAAAGTATCTGAAGCTTTACGGAACGTGGCAGAAAGAGGACTTAATTATGTAAATTTCTATGCAAATCAATTCATCGCCGCCGCAGACGATATGAAAAAAAGATGGAACGCAATAAAAGAAGGCGCTTTGGATTATGATTCAGCTATATCAGGATTGCCTGAAGATACTTTACGGCTTCGAGGGGAACTTGCCGCTCTTTCTGTTCAATTAGGTGTAAACATAGATTCTGTAGATAAATTGAATTTCCTTCTTCAGAATGGTATAGTCGTATGGAATGAAACCACCCGCCATTATCAGCTTGCAGAAATTAACCTACAAGCACTGTCTGAAAGATTAGGAGTTTCCGTAGACAGTTATGGAACTTTAATCGAACTGTTGAAATCAGGTGTTGTAGTTTGGGATTCTACTATTAACCAATATGTAACCGCAGAAGAATTCCTGAACAAAATCGCTGTCCAAACAGGACTTGCAATAGAGAAATACAGCACATTCAAACAACTGTTGGAAAGTGGTGTCATAGTATGGGATGCCCAAGCCAAACAATATTCATTAAATGCGGATGCTCTTGATGCTATAAATGTTGAAATCGGACAAACATATTCCACCTACAGCGAACTGCTTAACGCCATAGAAAACGGCAGGGTGGTTTGGGATGCCAATAGACAACAATGGGTAGATGCTGGAAACATTTTAACGAGTTTAGAAGGTGGTGTTTTATCAACAGCAGACGCTTTTTCTAGGTTGGGCACACAAACTACCCAAGCAACAGATGTACTGAAAAAAGCCACACAGGAATTTTCGGAAGTTCATAAAGAACTAAAAGCCGTATTAGACCTCCAAATTTCTACAATTGAAGATACATTTGAACAACTGAAAGCTGCTGGGCAAGACCCCGACGTTAAAGCTATGCTGGACTTAGCAGAAAAACAAGCAGAAGCAATTACAACCTATTTTGCTAAAGCTACCGCAGCAGCAAATCACTATTTCAGCACCGCAAAAGGTGGCGAAGCTAAACTTTTAGAAGCAAGAAAAGAAATTTATACAAACACTTATAATTCCTACAAAGCTCTAATAGACAAACTCATTGCAGAAGAAAAGAAACGCAGAGATAAAGCAAAAGAAATAGAAAATTACATAAAAGATCTCCGCAAAAGCACCTCTGAGTGGATCAGAGAACTCAAACGCAAAGAAATGGATGCGGAGGACGAATATTACGATAGAGTCGAAGAAATAGAAGAAAATATAAAGAAAGCTAGAAAAGCAGAAGCAGAAGGTTCACTCGAAGTCGCACAGAAATATTTTGAAACTGCTTTAGAAAAAAGTAAAGAATTAGCTACCAGCATCACCAAAGATGAAAAGGTAGCAAAAGAAGCTCGTGAAGCGGCGATAGGCTACGCAATAAGACTAACAGAAGATTTAGCTAGAGTTGCAGGAGAAGCAGCCAAAAAAGAAAAAGAAGAAGCTGATCTACTGAAAAAACGTTATACAGAATTACAAGGGACTCTTGGTAATGTTAAAAAAGAACTCGACCAAATATCGCAACAGAAGCTTTCTATATCCCTTGACCAAGAAAAAATAACAAGAGAAGTAGAAAAAGCTAAAGCAAAAATACGTGAACTAGACGGTATAGTAACACATTCAACCCACATAATTCATGTTAAAAAAGTAGAAGAAAAAGCTTATGGCGGACTCATAGATAGTATTAAGAAATTTGCATCGGGTGGAGTAGTATTTAGACGGCTACTTTCCCGCTACATCCCCGGCTGGGGCACTAAAGACGACGTTCCCGCTCTACTCCAGCGAGGCGAATACGTCATACGCAAGGAAGCTGTTAAAAAATATGGTCTTGCCTTTATTGAAGCTATCAACAAGATGCGATTACCTGTTCCAAAGTTCCAAGCAGGCGGTGCGGTAGATGAAGAGGCATACCGAATAGTTACAAAACAGCTCGAAAAAATAATAAAAACAATTCGCATGGGTACATATTTTTACCCACATATGTGGCTTAAAGATCCAGAACCTCTTTCAGCCCACACTAGGTTTCGTTCTTATCTCGAAAAACTGAGAAAACTAATACTCGCTGGTTTCCATATAGAAAAAGATGATTTGATAGATCTGATTAACGCTTTTAGGGGAATTTCTTACGCTGGAGCGGGGATTCCTGGTATTGGTGCATTAACAGTAAGCTGGGCTGGCGATGTAATAAAACATATAGAAGACATGTACAATGTTTCTTTCAGTAGATGGACTTTCAAAAAACCCGCCGGAAAAGGAAAACCGGAAAAAATAGCAACAGTAACTTCCACAGACAACTTCGTAGATACAATAAACGAAAAGCTACGCTTGGTAGAAAAGGCAATTCTTGTTGCAGAAGCTAATCAACGTCGCTGGCTAGGTTTTCCTTCTAAGACACATACAACCTTCGTAGCTGTAAAAAAAGCCCTCGAAAAACTAAAGGATTTTATAGAAAGAGGACGGCTTTCCATAAGAGAAAAAGACCTGAAAGATTTAGTTGACTCTCTGTGGAAATACGCATTTTATACTTACAAAGGTAGAGGGACAGATACCAAAGCTGCTAAAGCAATAATAGATGAAATAGTAAAAAAATACAATCTTCCTGTAATCTTCCGTTTTGCGAAAGGTGGTTTGGTAGATACTATCCCAGCCCTGTTATCTCGTGGCGAATATGTGCTAAAACGTGATGCAGTAAAATACTATGGATTAAGTTTTATAGAATCGCTCAACAGGATGCAAATACCGAAGTTTGCAACTGGCGGGTTTGTTGGAACATCCCCCGCAACATCCAGCACTCACAATAGTATAACACTAAATATAAATATAAACGCTACCCAATCTACAAATCTGAACGACAGAACTTTCTGGGAAAGAATTTTAAAAGAACAAATAATACCCCAATTAGAAGAAGCAATGGGGATGGCATAACATGACAATACAGTTGAGCAATTCACAACGATCAATAGAATTACCTAGCGATTTAGAATGGGTAGACGAATTTGAATGGACTACTGTCCGAGATGATGTGAAATATACACTCACAGGAGCACTTGTTATTGAAACATCTACTGCTCAGGCTGGAAGACCTATCACATTAAAAGGCGGGTCAAACTATGCCTGGTTGACCCGTGATCAAATGAATACTCTCAGACAAATGATGGATGATGGCGAAAATATGACTCTCACTTTAGAAGATGATCGGACATTTACTGTCAGGTTTGCTTACGACAACAACCCAGTTTCGGGGACTCCCATATTTCCAAAGCACGACTATTTCAGTGATGTCGTGATAAAATTAATAGAGGTGTAGCAATATGGCTATCAAACTCCCAGATGATATAAAATTGATGGCATCGGAAAGAATGGATGACACCGACGAAGGTGGCGGCCGCATGACCGGCAACGAAATAGTTGGTGGTCAGACCAATAACATCTTCCCTGACATATCTCGATTGGATAGAACATACGGCAGAGTATCCCTACGAAAAGTATATGCAGCATGCCTATCAGATAATCAAGATACATATTATGGAGCGCATGTTATTATTACTGATCCTCCAGACGATCCTAATGTAAAATGCACAATCTTTACGACAGATTCCAGTACAGATAGACGATTTGATGCTCAAGATAAAGTGGAATCTTTTATAATAGAAGGCGGTAAATACATCGGATATTTGTGGGGGACACATTTAGAAGGTATGCGAACACTGTCTATTGTGCAACCAATAGACCAGCCACCGCCTGAAGTAGGAGACGTACTATGTTTAAAAGAAAGCGATTACAGACAATTCGTAAGAATATTGGAGCAATCTTATGACGATAAAACATTTCAAATTGCTTGGGGTAATCAAACAGTTAGTGTGCGACGGAGAATAGTTACCGTCAAAATATCCCCTCAGCTGAAATACGACTTCCATGGTGCAGATATTTCTCCTTTGACATTCCCTTCATGTCCATCTGAAATAAAACGCACTGTGCCCACAGATCGAACAGATTTTTATGGCGTAGCTACATTGATAGAAGCAGCAAACGAAGGGGATTTAACCGTACATGTTGATAGTATATTTAACGAAATCGTTCCTGCAGGGCGAGCGGAAACAGCACTACCCGACGCTACATTAACTAGTGAAATCGGTACAGGATTTGAAGATGCCCTCGGTAATGTTTACATAAGTGTTAGCGGGAATATTCAATCTGGTTATAGAGTTGAGCTAGGCAGACCTATTAAGCCATCATCGTTATCTGTACGTTTAGGCAGCCATACGCCCTGGCAAGACGATGGCCATGGCAACTTGTTGATGGGTGATAACATAGAAGGATATGTAGAATACAAAGAAGGTATCATTGAACTAAACAATCCATCAATTACTGGGTCTGGTACTATAGCAATTACGTTTACACAAGCAACATTGCGGACAAAAGTGGCGTATTCTGATAGCGTACTTGTTACAATAAACAACCAGTCATTTACTTGGATCTTTAGTTTATATCCCTTGCCAGAAAAAGGTTCCGTGATTGTAGATTTTCGTTCCCAGCAGCGTTGGTACAGAATGATTGATGACGGGAATGGTTCTTTAAAACCGCTTATAGAAGGTACTGGAGCTGGTACTATTGACTATACTACTGGGACTGTTACTTTATCAACTCAGGCACTCCCTGACATAGATTCTGAAATTCTCATTTATTGGAATCATCCCGCTGAACAATATGAGGAAACAATAGGAGGAGATGATCTTCTCTATTTCGAAATAGAAACACAAAATAAAGGAATAGCAAGAAATTCTCTAACAATTACATGGGAAGTCGATGGTCAACAGAAAACAGCCACTGATGATGGTTCAGGTAATCTTACAGGAGATGCTACGGGAAAAGTAAGCTATTCGGATGGACTTATATGGCTAACGCCTTTGGTATTGCCAGACCCTGGGGTTGAATTTACTGTTGAATACAATTATGGAGACCCGATTGTCGAAACATTTTCCGCCCCTGCCCGTGACGGAAACGGGTGGTTAAATCTACAGCTTTCCAATACCCCAATTGCAGAACATACTGTGAAAGTAGAATTCCAAGCCTGCACTGATTATATGAAATCCAGAACATCTTCTTACACACACGACTACTTTTACAAATATGCATGGCACAGACCTGAAACCACTTCAGAGAAACGGGGCTTTTCGTACACTGCTGACCTAAAAGCGTGTGTAACAGCTTTCTGGTACGATGATGGTTCTGGTAAGTTAGTATCTCCCGATGGCACTGTTACAAATTCTAACATTGACTACACTAGTGGAACAGTTTCTTTCCTTCCAGATTTTAATGCCAGATTTCGCTTTTTTGCGGGAGTTTCTTCGGAAAGCAATTATAGTGAGGCTTATAAAAAATATAGAAGTGGTGGAACCACTTACTACCAAGACCAATATGGATGGACTAATTCTTGGAAATACAACACTTTAACTACTGCAAATTTAACCTGCGTATTCCCACCAGAAGGAATTGTTAAAGTATCGTACTATTCCACAGATGGTGCTAATTTTGCTTCTGAAACAGTTACCCCAAACTTGATGATAGATGTTTCTTCAGGATATAGGCGTAGAATAGTTGATGGCGGATTAATATTTTTCTTAGACGATTCTATGTATTGGTTAAGTAAAGGGCAAATTTATAGATATATAGAAGGAACTATAGACATTGAGGGAGTTGGTACATGTGATACAATGACAGGCGATGTATGCCTGCAAAGTTGGGGAATAAAAAACAGAGATACAAACATAATAGGTGCTGTAAAATCAACGATAGATGTTTATCCTGTTACAGAGCTAACATTCAGAGTTCCTGGCGTCGTAAAACCTACTTCGTTGATTTTGAACATAACCTATATAGACGGTCAAAATGAAATAGTTACAGCCGATGCCACTGGAGAAATAAACGGATCACGGGTAGTCGGCTATATTAACTACAATACAGGCGTTGTAAAATTGTGGTTTGGAGAATGGTTATCCCCCGCTTCTGATTATGTGAATGAAGAATGGTACGACCCTGAAAACGTAAACGAAAACGATGAAGTCTGGGCACCATTTGCCATAGATGTAGAAGCCTTCCGTTATTCTGCTGTTTTATATTCTTATATTCCTTTTGACCCTGAAATAATAGGACTGGATCCAACCAGACTTCCGCCAGACGGTAGAGTTCCAATATTCAGAGACGGTTTCGTTGCCGTCGTGCATAATACTAAGTCTGAGCAGTTGCCAAATGATCTCCAACCAGGGCAACAAATACAGCTATCACGGGGAAATCTGACTTATTGTGATCTATACGATTACAATGGCGTATATGTTGATCCAAATTTATACACCGTAGATCTGGTAAACGGAATTATCACAATGGCAGATCCGCTTGATCTAAGCGAATATACACAACCGCTTACAGCGATACACCGCATTGAAGATATGAAACGTATATCCAGAGTTGATATTTCAGGTAGAATTACATTTTCGTCTCCTTTGGAAAATTCCTACACAGCAAATGACACTTACGTATCTTCTGCGCTTATTTGTGGAAACGGGGATTTGCAAGGACGTGTAATAAATGTATTTGATCAAAAAACATGGACAGGAGAATGGTCTGATTCCCGCATAGGAGATCCTTGCACAGCAAATTACAATACTGTTGATTATCCCATTACGACTACAAACAAAGGCGCAATAAAAGAGCGCTGGGCGATTATCTTTACATCAAGCACAGATTTTAAAGTTGTAGGCGAAACTGTAGGCGAAATAGCGTATGGAAATACCGCAACTGACTGCGCTCCTATAAACCCCGCAACGGGTGTACCTTATTTTTACATTCGACATGAAGGTTGGGGATCCGGCTGGGCATCTGGAAACGTACTAAGGTTCAATACGGAAGCAGCACATTATCCTATCTGGTGTGTTAGAACGATCCTTCCCGGCAAGGCTACATATGAAGAAGATTCCTTTACATTACAAATTCGAGGAGACGCCCACTGATGACAGTCGCTAATTTTTACTGCAACAGTGATCCATACGCACCAGCTTTAGGCAATTCGTGGTATGATATAGCGTCTTTACTGCGTAAATGTTTGTGTGATGGTTACGGTGGCTCCGCCCCCGCTGGGTGGACATGTGAATGGTGGGACGAAACTAATGAAGTAGCAGTTTTCAGAATACCTGTGTCATCTCAGTTCTTTCTACGAATAGCTGGCTATGCAGAAAATTCCTACATGAGAGTTGTTTATACATCAATTTACCAGGCAATGGGAGATCAGAACACAGGATCTGGGCGCAGACCCGCAGATGAGACGAAATCGATTCTGTTGGGTGTAGATCCTAATACACCTTATTGGTTTGTCGTAGCTGATTCTCGATCTTTTTGGCTTGGTTGCGGTGGTGAATACAGCGGATGTACTTTCTTTGGGGAATTGGATTCAATAGTGCCAGACGATCTATACAGTTTTTCGTTTCCCGGCAGATATGCCATTACAACAACAGGAAATACACCAGACGACACTCCGTTGCTGGATTTCCGCTATCCATCTACTCATTACTATCCGTTATATGCATACGATTCCGCTTTTTCCGTAACTGGTGATTCTATTGACCTAACATACAGACGTCCTGGAGGGGCTGTAAACAGTAACAGAAACCTAGTAGGAGAGACAGACGGGTCTCCCCCCTACCCATATCTGGGTGGAGCGTTACTTTACAGTAGAGTTCCTATAATAGAAACAGGTCATATAGACAGATTTAGAGGTTTCATGCCAGGGTTGTTGGAATTACAACATGAACGTATTGACCTTCTATCTCTTATTCCATCTAATCGAGGATATGCTTTGCAAACTTTAGGCAATAAACAATTAGTTCTCGTTAAAAGTTTTTGGGGTTCTGTTATCGCAATAGACCTCAGCAAATACAGAATTTTGGAAGGTTCGTAATGGACGTTGACTTCACACTACAATTTTCAGGGTTTGTAAAAAACACATATTACAAAGTAGATGCTAAAGTGCAGGTTGTGGGGCAAACGAACGTGCGCCACAAAAGAGTATGTGTAATGGATAGAAGGAATTTTACTGTATTAGGATACACAACCCCCGCTCATGACGGATCTGCTACACTAAGATTTCCCGCCAATGCACAGGAAATATCAGGAGATTACGTACTGCTCGTTGCAGTAGATGACAGCGGGAAATACAACGCTGAAGTTGCCGATTACGTAACACCTTCAGAAATAGAAGTAATAAACCAGTTTCAGGAGAATCAGTAATGGCTAAAACAGCTACTGCACATACTTTAGACCAGACTCTTAGCTATATAAAACAGGCGGATACGTTAGTGTTATTGTCAAAACCGCCACGTAAATATCAACATGCCTGTTTCCCGCCACTCTGGCAAAGCGATACGACATATAACATTGGCGATATTGTAAGACCGTCAACGTGGAACGGTTTTGTTTACGAATGCACGGGAGCAGGTACTTCTGGAAGCCAAGAACCCGGCTGGGCTACGAACGATGGGGATGTAACCACAGATAACACTGTCACCTGGGTAGCTCACGAAAATTATACACTGGCTGCGGATTCTGTTTCTGAAACAGAATTTTCTTTCGCTAACAATCCCCCGCTATGGCAACCAAACACGTCCTATCAAATAGGAAATAGAGTAACAGGCAGTTTTGTGTATGACGGGTTGGTATATGAATGCACCGCAGAAGGAACTTCAGGCGATACTGAACCCGTATGGCCATTGGAAGCGCATTCCCAAACCATCGAAACCTGGCAGGCTGACACAAATTATACCCAAGATACTCTGGTAAGACCAACAACGCCAAACGGCTTTGCCTATAAATGTATTACTGCTGGGATATCTGGTAGTAGCGAACCCGATTGGAATACAGAAATCGGCGGGACAACCAACGATGGTACAGTAGTGTGGGAAACCCATTATGATGATACTATTACAGATGGCACAGTAACATGGAAAACGATTGATCCCGCAGATTTATCGGAGCGTCCCCGCCGGGTAGTTACGATGTCGAAACATCAAAACATCTTAATTCACAACACGGGAAAAGCAACCCATATAGCATTGCTCGACGACACAAATAAAAAAATCGTACTGGTTTTAGAATCTTTAACTGCTCAAAATCTGTATCAAGGCTACGTAGCAGATTTAGAATCGTGGGAATATTATATCTGGTATCCATTTGGAGAATAAGTTTAAGACCCACCTAAACTGTAACGAAAGCTAATTGAAGCTTACAATTTAAGGAAGTCCATGTTATATAGGTCTTTCCTAGGAGGTTAAAGTGAGTTTTCCAGATGATTGGTCATATAGAAGAAAAATAACAATATCAGGATCTCCTGGAGCAGGTACAGATCGTCTAATCCTTTTTAAGATAGGAGAAAACGCTGCCACTCTTGACTATGATTTTCATCTGGACGGAAAAAGCTCTAAATTTCCCTCTCAACAGAATGATAGTGGAGACTTGAGATTTAGTCTCGATGATGGAATTACATTACTATCGTTCTGGGTAGAAAAGGTAGAAGGCTTTTCTCCCAGGAGAACTGCTTATGTTTGGGTTAAAATAAATGCAAATTTAGATATCAATCAAAGTATTTTTTGCTTTTTCGGCAATCCCGACGCAGAAAATGTTAGTACTAATGTTGAAGGATCTAGTATTGAAATAAACTTTTCTGTAGGAGAAATAGAAATTCAGACATCAGGTGTTCGTTTTCAAGGTACTGTCTGCAATAAAAATGGCGATCCAATAGTGGGAGATGGAAATGAAGTCAGAATATATCTTCTTGATAAAGATTCAGGAAAATTATTAAGAACTGCTACTAGCCATACGGATGACGGTAATTGGAGTGCCGACTGTCCGATAGACGATTCCACTAAAATTTTGGCGGTTTTTGCTCTCGAAGGAACTTACGGAGAAGATACAGACATTGCAGGAGCTGAATTTCTATCTGAAGCTCAATCTTCCACAAGTTACAAAACCCTTGGTATCGTTCCAAAATTTAACATTGTGGAACAGAGTTCGCTCACTTCAGCAACAAGTGGCATTTTAGCTGATATAGAAAGAAACCAAAGTTCCATTTCCTTGGCAACAAGCGGTATTTTAGCTGATATAATAGAAACCGTAAATTCAGAAGTAGCGACTTCCACAGAATAAGAAGGAGACTTAATTATGATTCAGATAACTACAAAAGTCTATAGAGATAACGAATACGAACCTTGTATAACCAATATTAGAACAGCTTATAGCAAACTCACATTGAAACATAAAGGAAGGATCGAATATGAACAGATTATGAAATCGTTTCTGAAGAATTTTACAGTTCTCATAAGGAATCATTGTACTGAGGGAACTTTACCTCGAAATAGTCTTGTTCAGTTGAACGGTGCAAGTGATAATAGCGACTACACTGGTAAAGCGTATTTTCAATGTAATTCTCAAAACGCAGGACTGCTTGTAGGAAGTGGAAATAATAGTGTGACTGTCGGAGACTATGTATTGCAAAATCAAATACCAAATGGAACTGATTCGGGAAGTCTTGTTTATTCTCAGTACACTTCATTCCTACCTCCTTTTGTAGAATCTAATAAATCAACATTTTATGTTATACGTTCTTTTTACAATCCAAGTGATACAGATTCTGTTGAAATAAATGAAATAGGCTTGACTGTGAATTACCAGAGTAGTTACTCTGATTGTGTGACTCTCATAACTAGAGATGTATTAGAAACTCTTTACACTGTCTCCCCCACGAAAAATGTCAATATTGCATATAAATTTGTTTTCCCCCCGCCTCTGACTCTCCAATTCGCAAGATTGGTATATAATCACATGGCTAATAATTTTCGTAGAGTAGATGTACAAACGGTAGATGGAAGCTATACAGATCATGATGATATAGGAGATTCGCACTTCCGAGTTTTTGTAGGGGAAGGATTGATAGCAGGGACAGATACAACTCCTACTTCTGTTACAGACTATTATTTGAAAAATAAGATTGAAAATGGAGATGGAGATAATCTTCTATCTTATGGAGAATTAAGTGTTACAGATGTAACTACCTACGAAGACGGTACAGGATTTTCTATTTCAAGACCTTTTGTAAATAACGGTAGCGTATCTGTATCCATTGGAGAATGCGGGTTGGTTGTTAACATTGGGAGTACAGGCTATTATACTTTAATCGCTAGAGATACTTTTAGTTCCCCAATTACAGTAGATCCTGGAAATTCAATTATAATTACGTTAGATATAAAATTTCTACTTTAGAAAAATGAACATTCTACGACCTCGATATCCATATTGCGATAGACTATACCCCGCTGGGTATATTCCGGCAGCCTATACATTAAACTGCACATCAGCAGGCAGTTTAACAGATGCGCAAGGTATTGCTGTCTCCATAAAAGCTTATGTTATTGGCGGGGATTTAAGCTCCCGCTCTGATTTATCTATTGCTTTGTTAATATCAATATTACCAGTAACCCCCAAAAGTTCAGGCGTAAGATTTGGAACAGAAAGTGCTACTATCGAACGAATTGCAGTAACAATAACGAACGGAAACATAGAAAACCTGACCTGGCTAGAACGTGCAAACGTTTGCACAGATAGAGCACTCATTGAAACGGTTGCGTTACAAATTTACGACGAGCTAAAGCAGTTTGTTGTAGATACAGACACAGAGCGACTCCCCGCCAAAAAGAGTTCTGGCATTGTGTCTGCTTTTTTGCAAGCAATACATCAGATCAAACCTGATAAAAACGTATGGATAGATGCAATCAGATGTGAAAAAATATATTCTTATGAAATTAAACCATTATCTCTTACCAAACCTTCCATACGAATTCGAGCGCCTTTTGATGAAATTCCAAATAAAGATTTAAGCAGGCAGATGCTTTTGAAACTGCTGAGTGAATTAGAGTTATATACATTGCTGGGATATATAAACCCCACCCCGCACGATGTATATAATCTCAGTCTCTTCGAAGCTCTCACTCCTGATGATATATATGATCTCGCTCGATATACATATCCTCCAGAAAAAGATATTTACACTGAATACCTATTTGAGTTACTAGACTTTTACCATAGAGATTCAACAGATCAATACATTCGTCCAGACGAAAAGGACGAATATTTAGAGGTAAAATGGGGCGGGGAAATATACTTCCCGCAGTGCGAGCATAGATATATCTACCCAGACCCAGAAAAACCTGTGGAATTGACCTTCGGAAAGGAGCGTGAATATTACCAGGACATTCCCCCAGAACCAGAACTACACGCAGTGCAAATACAACTAATTGTAAAATGGGGCTAAGAGTGTGCTGCTACGAAAAAACATACTCAGACCTAAAGAACGACCGTGCAATGTTCTATATGAACCTGCTATATTGGTGGGGGCGAGGTATGCTGGTTCTTATTCGTTCGAAATTTCCCCTGAAATTGGTATTCGAGAAACTACACTCCCCGCAAATCTGGCAACAAGGTTTTGCATATCACATTGCATCCATATCGGTCGGGTTTTTATTCAATTTGATCCACATAATTATCCGGTTGTTTGTGATTGGTGGCCACCGTCAGGGCACAGACACAAATACATTTACGTTATTAGAGACATTCCAGGGATTCCCAGCCTCAGGTCGTATATTATCGGAGCAAATGTTATGCTGAAACGAGTTTCAGACGGGAAAATACTCAATACAGATAGCATTTCAATACGCACCGATTGGGACAGCTGGTGCTGGGCTATTGATGCTTCTCTACTTGATAAAGATTCATTAAATGCTATAATCCCATCAGGAGATGACTACGTTGAAGTAGAAGCAGAAATAAATTCACACAAATGGAGATTTCTCATAGAAAAATGGAGAAGACAAAGAACATTTGGGACAACTGTGTATAGAATCACAGGCAGAAGTCCAAGCATGATTCTGGCTGATCCTGTAGCCCCAAGACGCAACTATTTGAATGAACAAGACATTCTAGCCAGACAACTTGCAGATGAAATACTGGAAAATACAGGCTGGGCAATTGGTGTATGGGATACAGTAGATTGGTTAATAAAAGCAAAATCATTTTCACTAACAAATGTTACCCCAATGAAAGCGATTACAACTATTGCAAATGCCGTTGGGGCGTTTGTTAACACTGATATGATAAATAAAGAACTACACGTCCGAAAACGCTATCGACATTCCCCCTGGCTGTGGAATAACGAAACCCCAGATTATGAAATACCAGATAGCATAATACACGAACTTTCAAATGAATATGAACGAAGATACCCATATAACGCTGTATATGTGGCGGGTAGCGATGAAAATGGGGTCTTGGCAAAGATTTACAGAAGCGGAACGGCGGGGGATGTGTACCCAGAAAATTTGATTCAGGATTCTCTAATTACCGATTCCACCGCAGCCCAGGAGCGGGGGCGAATCGAATTAAGCTCAGCGGGAACGTGGGAAAAAATATCTCTGGCTATTCCACTTATGGAAAGCTCCCCCGGAGTCTGCCTGCCTGGGGATTTTATACAAATCGCAGAAGAAGGAACTCGCATGAAAAGTATTGTTACAGGCGTACAAATATCAGCAACTGTTGATAACACAGGAAAGCTTTCCGTAATACAGGTAGTAGATACGGAGAGGTATTATGAGTAATATCTGGAAACATTTCAGATCACTAATAGAACCCACAGCAGCTAAAATATATGGACAAATCACAGCAGTAGATCCAAGTGGTACAATATATACAATCACAACCCACACGGGAAGTTCTATGCGGGCGAAAGGAAGCGGTTATAGCATAGGAGATAGAGTTTTTGTTATAGGTAGCGAAATAAAAAGCAAAGCTCCCGTGATGCCTTATTATGAATTTGAAGTATGAAATGTGATTCCAGTTGAGGACCCAGGTTAGGTCTAGTTTAGACTTAATGAACCTGATCTGGGTTCAAGCCCAAGGTGGTCTTTGATAAATGGATAAGCTCCCATCGGGAAATGAACCGATGGTGTAAAAGAGCCAAGAGGCTTGCCACCTACGTTCTATGGTTGTCCGTAAGGACAGATACCCTGGGATGTTGCTCCAGTCCCAGGCTCTATCGGTCATCGGGAACGAAACAAGCCTGAGATGGTGGTGAACATCTCGACGACTATCAGAGACCATAGGACATGGGCGAGGAGCACCATAACCCTATATGGAGGTGGTTCTTAAATGAACATTCCTAAACATCCTATGGTTTTTGTAATTGATGCAAAAGGTAGACCTTTGCTACCAACACATCCAGCAAGAGCTAGAAAGCTCTTAAAACAAGGTAAAGCAAAAGTGTATAAAATGGTGCCTTTTACAATTCAGTTGAACTATGAGATTAAAAATCCTAAGGGAGAATTTACTATTGGTATTGATGATGGAGCAAAATTTTTAGGTATAGCGATTAGATCTAATTCGGATAAGAATAAAATAGTATTTGCCGCAAATGTTCGTTTGCGACAAGATGTGAAGCGTAAAATAAATGAGCGTCGCATGTATAGAAGAAATAGACGTAGTAGAAAATTACGATATAGATCTGCTAGATTCTCAAATAGAAAGCGTCCTGATGGTTGGATTCCACCAAGTATAAAATATCGTAAAGATGTTATATTGAGGGTGATAGATAATTTGCGGCAATATCTAAATATTACAAAGGCAGTGGTAGAAATGGGACGTTTTGATATATCTAGCATGGCTAGAAATAGGAAACTGAAAAGTGTTGAGTATCAACAATCTGACTTTGAAGGGAAAAATCTTCGGGAAAAAGTTCTGTGGAGGGATAATTATAAATGTCAGCAATGTGATGTAACATCAAATCTACAGATACATCACATAATCCCGAAAAGTAAAGGTGGAACAAACACATTGAATAATCTTATAACTTTATGTGCCAAGTGCCATAAAGAATTACATGAAGGTAAATGGAAATTAAATAAAAAGCCAAAACAGTTTAAATATCCTGCAGTTGCACAACAAGGTAAATGGTATTTGTATAATGAATTAGTTAAACGCTTTGGAAAAGAGAATGTGAAAGCAACATTTGGTTGGATAACATCGATGAAACGCAAGGAACTCAAATTAGAGAAAGATCATTGGTTAGATGCGTGTGCAATGTTAGATACTAACAAAATAATGGTAAAACCTTTCTTAATTATACCAAGACGCCGTAGGAAAGAAGTAAATAACCCATCAAAGAAACATACTGAGTACAAAGGGTTCAGGCATTGGGATTTAGTAGTTGCAGTACGTGCAAGCAAGAAAATAATAGGTACGGTACGAAGTCTAAAGAAGCGTGTAGTGGCGTTGCGAACAAACTTTAGTGATAATTTTGATGTATCATATTCTAAAGCAAAATTGCTTTGGAGGCCAGCGGGTTTAGTGTTTGTTTAATGTTTTAGATAATGAGAAAAATTGTTATGATATCGAGTGTAAATGAAGGAGGTTTACAATGCCAACATATAAAAACATATCAGATCAGATACAATATGTAGACGGAAAATTCATCCGACCAAACGAAACTATTGAAACAGAACAAATAATAACAGATCCTGATTTTCAAAAAATTAGCGACGATCCAATCTGGTCGCCACTTAAATTTTCGCAAACATATAATCTAACAGCAGGCGCTACTCAAGAAGTGTCTATACCCACCCCAGATTTCGATATGTATGTTGTAATATTACAGAATACCGGCGGGGTGAATATTTATAACGGTACATCGGATACGTTGGCAGTACTTCTTCCTAATCAACTTGCTTCTTTTAATACCTACGGGAAGATTGAAACTTTGACATTAGAAGCAATCAATGATTGTACTGTTACAATAGCAATTTTTTCCGAAGAAGTAAACATAGATTAAGAGGTGGTGACAATGATTAAGATAAAGCAAAAATCAGATTCTGGAATTTTTACTTCCCCTACTTCAGATGTTGATTGGGGAGGACACCGAATTTTTAATCTCGGTGATCCTATTGATCTAAAAGACGCTGTAAACGAGCAATATTTAGCAAAAGCTGTATCTGCTATCGGCTCTAGGTATTACATGCTGAACACCGATTCGGGAATAGGAAGTTATAAACTATGCTCTTCTACTCCATCAACAGGAGACGAACAAAGCTTATCAGTGACTGATTTGACCGACGGGCAAGAGATTGGTGGCTGGATTGCTCCTAATGCAGGCGAGCCTCCAAAGTTGATCGTCGGGGTTTACAATTGGCGAATTTACGCAGAAAAAACAGCAGGCACGCAAACCTTGCGGCTTTATTGGAAACTAATAGAACGAAAAAGTGATACTTCTGAAGTTGAGATTGCGACTTCAATTGTCAGTAATGAAATAGTAACAGGTAAAAATTCATACATAATCCCGCTTACACTGAATGCGGATTATGAAGTAGCTCCTGACAGTTATGTGGCTTGTAAAGTGTTCGCTGAAGTAAGCGGTGGCGGTTCTGCTCCAGCGGTATCGTTATATTTTGAAGGAAATTCGGCTTCGCATTTTCAAATACCTGCTAATACAGAAGTGTTAGACAGTCATTATGCACATATTGATCTTGGCAATGTCAGTGATTCTAGTGTTTTGGATAAAATTAAAAATGTTGATGGCGAAGGGTCGGGGTTGGATGCCGACACAGTAAGAACCTTCCCTGCCTCCCAATCACCACAGGCAAACACTATTGTAGTTTCAAATTCGGATGGAAAGATAGATAGTGCTTGGTTACCTAATGTAGGTTCGCCCGCTGGGGTTACGGTTACAACGATTCCAGCAGGACAAAGCTATTATCTAGACAATAACTTTTTACAGATAATTTCTGCCGAAGATAATGATTGTAAAGTTATTCTACCAGATGCAACAACCCAAACAGCAGGAAAACTAACGTATATAATCAGATGCAATGGGAATTATAAAATATTTCTTTACAACAAAGAAGAATCTGCTATAGTTTCTGTTTTATATCCAAATAAAGTTTATTTAATAACTCCTAAAAATACTACAACGAGTGCTGGGTATTGGGAAAGCGCTGAATTAGATGCCGCTTCTTTTGCTGCTATAGTTGGGAAATTTAAATATATATTTGAGAATGCTACTACAGACTACATCTCAACTACTACTCTGTCTAACGATAACGTACTTATAGCTTATCGAGATGTTGGGAACTCTGACTATGGAACATTCTGCATCTACGATAAAAATGGTAATCAAGTAGTAGCTCCTACTGTATTTAATAGTGCTAATACAATCTACATCTCAACTACTACTCTATCTAACGATAATGTACTTATAGCTTATCGAGATGTTGGGAACTCTAATTATGGTACATTCTGCATCTACAATGAAAATGGTAATCAAGTAGTAGCTCCTACTGTATTTAATAGTGCTGCTACAGCCTACATCTCAGCTACTACTCTGTCTAACGATAATGTACTTATAGCTTACCAAGATGTTGGAAACTCTGACTATGGTACATTCTGCATCTACAATGAAAATGGTAATCAAGTAGTAGCTCCTACTGTATTTAATAGTGCTGTTACACGCGACATCTCAGCTACTACTCTGTCTAACGATAATGTACTTATAGCTTATCGAGATGTTGGGAACTCTAATTATGGTACATTCTGCATCTACAATGAAAATGGTAATCAAGTAGTAGCTCCTACTGTATTTAATAGTGCCTTTACAACCTACATCTCAACTACTACTCTGTCTAACGATAACGTACTTATAGCTTATCGAGATGTTGGGAACTCTGACTATGGAACATTCTGCATCTACGATAAAAA
>Ga0190352_1000037_pt1 | contig 36440 bp, 66 predicted proteins | sample 4872131011_MG_FD_161682 | JGI IMG/M metagenome (GOLD analysis project Ga0190352, IMG submission 161682) | Hydrothermal vent microbial mat bacterial communities from Southern Trench, Guaymas Basin, Mexico - 4872-13-10-11_MG | ecosystem: Environmental > Aquatic > Marine > Hydrothermal vents >...
TGATTTCAAAAAAAATATTATAACTGAATAACAAGTGAATAAAAAATGGGTGAATTCAAAGGAAAACAACACAAGCTTACAAAAGAGGAAAAAAGCAAAGGTGGAAAAGCATCTACCATTGCAAAAAAACTTGCTCATAGGAAAAAATGCGATGAAACATGTCCTCTTTTTGATAGATGCCCACTTGCCTCTTTCGGCATGCGTTATAATACCTGTTATTTGAACAAGGATAATCCTACGCTTCGGAAAAACGTGCTTAAACTGTTAAACGGTGATGAGGAAGATTTTTTTGACATTATGAACAATATCGTCTCTGACATGCTTCGTATAATTATAACAGAGGACGATGGCAATATTAGGACGAAAAAACTTGTTGTTGATGCGTTACGTGATTTTTATAATATGAAATTTGGGACTAAGTCAAAAATCGAGCATTCTGGTAAGATTGATATAGAATTGTTTAAAAAATATTTACAAACAAATGATAAAAATGAGAAAAAAGAAGAAAAAAAATGAATTCTATGAGTTGGATGCTTATAACACAGAATAGAGTTTATATTGATAGTTTAACAAATCTGTTAAAACTTTCAAAACAACACAGGAATAGTGTTTTGACACATTATCTATTCTATGATTTATGAGAGAAAAACTTAGCAGGCTGAGGCTATTTCCAGACTAAGCTACTGGTCCTTGTTTTACAGTTTATGAGAGAAAAACTTCTCATTATCATGGACAACCTCTTCCAGCAGATAAAAGGAAGAGGACTTTATGATTATCAAAAAAGATTGTTTCAAAGCAACAAAAAGTTCAAAATTGTAAACAAAAGCCGACAGGTTGGAATAAGTTATTCATTGGCATGCTGGGGACTGCTAAACGCTCTATTGCTTGACAAAACAGTGTTGATAGTATCACCAAGTGAAAGGCAATCTAAACATGTTATGGATTATGTAAGAGAGTTTTTGAATTATCTTAAAAATGATTTTGAGATAAGATTTCAGGAGGAGACCAAGCTCAGTTATATCTTTGAAGGTGGCGGAGCGCTTTACTCGCTTCCGAACAACCCAAATACTGTTCGTGGCTTCAAAGCAGATCTGATTATTATTGATGAGTTCGCTCATTTCCTAAACAACACAGACAAGGAGATGATAACAGCTATAACACCATCCATCAGCCGTGGTGGTGAGGTAATATTTGTATCCACACCATTTGGCACAAAAAACATGTTCTACGAATACTGGCACAATAAGGATGATTATGAACATTTTACAATCAATTATAAGGATTGCCCAGATTTACAGATAAACCCTGATGATTTTGATACTCTCACATTTCAACAGGAATATAATAACCAGTTTCTTGAGGATAGTGATGAGAGCGAGTTTCCATTTGAGCTAATAAGGCAATGTATAGACCCAGATCTCATATATGAGGATTTGCAAAAAAACAAGATATACTTTGCTGGTGCTGATATTGGACGGACAACAGATTTGACGGCATTGGTGGTTTTTGAAAAACAACAAGACAAATACATCCTGCGTATGGTTAAAACTATGAAAAACACGCCATATATGGAGCAGGAAAACTATTTCACATACCTGTTAAAAAATTATACTTTTGAACGTTTTACAATCGATGAAACAGGCATTGGCAATATGCTCGCAGAAAACCTACGACGCAGATTTGGTTTTATACAAACTCTTATGTTTGATAATAAAAATAAGCAGGAGATGGTTACAAATCTAAAACTACTCATGCAAAATAACAAAATAGTTTTGCCAAATGATGCCATTGTTATCAACAGCATCCGCATGATAAAACGAAAATACACATCCACAGGATATTTACGTTTTGAGAGCGATAGAAATGAGGAGCTTGGACATGGCGATGTTTTCTGGGCTATAGCACTCGCACTCTATAACGCTGAGCAGGAAAAAGCAGGTTTTTGGATAGGATAAAAAAACATGGAGAGGAATAAAATTAAAAATATGAACATAAACGGCATAAACGGTATAAACGATTGTTGGTATATTTAAGTCGAATATAATCTTAAATTTTTTAGCTTAAATAAAGAAAAACCGTTTATATCGTTTATATGGGTTATGAAACTTAAATGTTCAGTTAGGAGGGAAAAAAATTGGGAGATTATACCTACTCGTTGAAACATGGAGCATACATCGTATGGGATGGCGATCTTGCAACAGCAAGGGAGCTAAAAAACAAGACAGATGAGCCAGTATTGGTCTATGATCCAGATAAGGATCGTTTCTACATCTATAAAATCGAGTATGAGAGCAGACCGTTGAGGATAAAACATGGAGAATTCGCTAAGGGAAAAACTAAAGATACCTACTGATGTGTATAATATTATCAGGGAGTATAATATCATGTATACTATTTCGATAGTGTTTGATGATTATCGTTTCAGATGTAACATTTTAGATTATTTACAGACAAACCTATACAACTAAAAAAAATTGTGATAGTGTTATAAAAATATTTTTTAAGGGGTGGACTATGGGGATATTAGATGTTTTCCGACGCAAAAAAAACCAGAGTAATAATTTGATACAGTTGTATGATATATACAGCCGTGCTCTTAGTAGCCGTAAGACAAAAACCAGTGTGAAACATTATCGAACCATTTTAACCAACAAGCAGAAAAGAGACATATACCGTATAGAACCAATACTGTTTAAGGGGATTAACAAAAAAGCACGAGACCTGTTTAGTGAATGGTTTGACATAGACAGCCCACTGGATGGTGTTGATGTCCCAGAGGAGATAGAGCAAAAAATAAAACAATTCAACAGAGAAATCAATCTTAAACAGAAGCTTATGCAGAGCTATGTTCATGCACAAGTATATGGCAATGCCTATCTCGAACTTGTGACAACAGATAATGGTGAGGCAAAAGAACCATTAAAAAAGAATGCAGAGCTTGTTGATGTTATAAACATAGACCCAGAGACTATTACAAAAATTGTTGAGAAAAATGGTGAACGTTTTTTTATACAAACCATCGGTGGCATAGAACATGCTATACATGAGAGCAGGATAATACATATCAAACCCTATATTTTGGGTGATGATGATTTCGGCCTTAGCGTTGTAGAGGTTGCATACATCATAGCACAGTCTAAACTTAACACGGATAAGGCAGCTGGTGAGATACCATACCGTTTTAGCCATCCATTTCCAGTTATAAACATAGACAACGCAGGGCAGAAGGAGATAGATGATGCTGTTAAGGTTTTGCAGAAGATTAATCCTAAGACTGGTTTCGTAGGAAGCGACCGTTATCATTTCGACATGCTCAACCCAGATGCGATAGATCTTACACCATTTGCCAACTGGTTCTATATCAATCTTGCAGCAGCGTTGCAGATGCCACTAATGATTTTGATTGGTGTTCAGAAAGGAGCTGTAACAGGTAGCGAGGTAGATTTGCGGGAGTATTATAATGATATAAAAAGCATACAAGAAACCATTTATACACCCATCCTTGACAGAATCTACAGGCAACTGGTTGGCGATGCATGGAAATATGAGATATACTGGCGTCCCATCTATGTAAACCAGAAAGAAGAAAGCGAAATACGATTGAACAATATGAAATCTCTCGAAATATTATATCTAAAATGCGGTATAATAGATGATGATGAAGCACGGCAGATAGCAAGAGAATGGAATATACCAATACCAGAGGATGTAAAAACCACAGAGCAACCAGAAAATATTGAAGAAAAAAAGATACCAGCGATTAGACAACCAACAGAGCAGGAGTTTCAGATTAGCAAGATGATACTTGAACAAGCGCGGCGGGAGCGAGAGCTTGGAAAAAAACTTCTAAATGAAGGGGCAGCCAAATAATTATGAAAAAAGAGCCTACAAGGACTAAGCAGCTACGGGAACAATACCGCAGGCATCTCAACAGTATCATAACACGTTTTTACAAAAATAGTAAAAGAAAAATAATGATCATCATCGAAAACAACACTATTAGTTTGTCTAAGACTTTGAAAGATGTTAAAAAAACTATGCTTGCTGTCATGGATGATATAGAAAATGTTATAGATACAGAGATAGCCATTGTTGACAACGAGGCACCAGATGTTATAAAAAAAGACATAACACTTGCTTATAAACGCGGGCAGATAAAAGCAGGATATGATCTCGAAAAATATGGTTTTACTATATCCCCAAGTCTAACCCCGTTGGATTTCGAAGCACTCAACATTCTTGAAAAAAATAATTTCAGTCTTGTGAAAAATGTTAGTCTTGATATGAAAAAGGAGATGCTAAGGATTGCAAGCGATGGCATACTCAGAGGAGAAAGCATATACAAAATATCAAAGAATATGGATAAAACCCTTGGTCTTGGGCGTAACCGTTGCACAAAAATAGCAAGGACAGAAATAATAAGAGCCTATGCCAAGGGTAGTATGAATACTTATCGCAAAGCGGGTATAAAAAAATATCAGTGGATAACAGCATGGGATGAACGAACCTGTCCGGAATGTGCAGATCTTGATGGCAAGGTTTTCCCAATTGGTGGACATCCAGAGCCCCCAATTCACCCCTGCTGTAGATGCAGTATTGCACCCTATGTAGAATAAAAAAAATTGGGTGATGTTTTTTGGATGTAAAAATAGATGAGCTACCGAGGCAGATACAGGATATGATAAGGGAGCGTAATCGTAAGCAGGAACTGGTTGACATGATCACAAATGAGGAGATAAAACCTCTTGAGATAGAACGGTATGTTATCAGTAAGGCTATAGAAAATATAGAACTATGTGATAAGGGTGTTATAAAATATATCTACAACGTGGGTGATATTGTAAAAATCCATTTTGACAGCAAAGAAGAGCTACTAAAGCTGCTTCGTGCAAGGCTTGAGGATCTAAAGAATAAGGTTATACCGTTGAAAAAACAGCGGCAGATACATGTTGATGATATTCGAACACTTGATAACAAGATAAACGCCAAAATTTTGGAATGGCAGAAAAAACAACAACGGCGTGAGAGATGAAACGTGGAAGTCGTGCTTGGAAAAAACGTGGTAAGATGCGTTGGAAGCATCGTAAGAAACGTATGCGTCGTGCAAAGCGTAAAAAAAGATTTCTAAAAAAATAATAAAAAAAATTTTTGTTAGGGATAAAAATTTTATGGGCTTGGTTGGCTCTTTTCGTCTTGATAAAAAAGAGATGATGCGAGACCAGAGAAGACAATATCGCAAGAGGAAGACCAGAGAATACTATGAGGAGCTAAAAAAAACATATCACCTACGTGGTAAACGATTTCTATCACCCATTCAGCAAAAAGCAGGCGCACGTTTTGTAGACGGCAACATAAGATGGTTATAATATGTTAAGAGTGACAGCAAAGATAGTAGGAGTTGACAATGTTAAAAAATCTCTTCAGAACATGATTAGTGATGAGAAGATAGAGAAAATACTTGAATATGGCGCGGCGCTTATAGAGGCTGAGGCAAAACAGCTATGCCCAGTGGACACAGGGAGACTTCGTGCGAGTATCAACACGATAAAACCAAGAAAACTTACTCGTAGCATAGGCACAAGCGTAGAATATGCACCCTATGTGGAGTTTGGAACATACAAGATGCGTGCGCAGCCATATCTCCGCCCAGCACTTGAGCATAATATAAACAAAATAAGGGCTATGCTGGTTAAAACGTTGAAATAAAATATTTTTTGTTTTCAATAATTAATATAATTGAGGAGAGGTAGATTTTTTTTGAATATTGATGATGTGCATCCTACAAAGCTTGAGCTGTTGCGTTTTGCTCTCAAGTTTTACAAAAAAATTAGAGAAGATGTTGTAGAGGATGTAGAGTTCGCAGGGCAGCCTGTGGCGAAGATTTTGCATGATATTTTCAAACAGGCTTCTGAGAATATATCTGAGAAACATCAGAGCAATGCGGTATATAAGATAGCAGTGCTTGGACTTTTCACATATCTAAAGGATAGCGCCTATAGGGACATCGGGGATTGGATACTTAAAAAAATACTTGAAAACAAGGACATATTGTGGGAGTATGTGAAGGATGCACCTGAGCCAGATGAATGGTATGTCAACCTATGGCACAATAGTAAGGATAAGACCAGAAAATTACGTGAGAAAGGATTTATCGATGAACATGAGCTATCCGATGATGAAATACTTTTTGTAAATGAATTTCAAGAGGATAAATATAAAGAGTATATGAGAAAAAAGGGAAAAATTGTTATTAACAAAAACAACAAACAAAATCAATAAAAAAAATAGTTGGGGGGTAGTTAGATGGCGGTAAGTGTGACAACTGCATCTTTTGATAATGATATAATTGTTATAGCTGAGGGAACAGCAAGCGAGGTTTTAAACTATATGACAACAGGAGCATATCCTATGAAGGGGAGACATGGATGCTTGCTTAGTTTTTCAACAACACATGATGGAACAGCGATGGTTTACTCAGTATTGTATATAAGCTACAGCTAAAATTTTTTAAAAAACAACAAAGAGAGGGAGGATGATTTTTAGGATGCCTTTACCAAAACCAGAACATGGTGAGGATAAATCACATTTTATATCACGATGTATCGAGTTTGTGATGAAAGAAAATCCGGATACACCAGTTGATCAGGCAGCGGCTATGTGCTACACCCAGTGGAGGAATAGAAACAAAACACAGAAGAAAAACAAGCAAAAAAAGGTTTTGAGAAAGCTAATGGCAAAGCTTGAATTCTATGGTGAGCAAAAAAAAGAATGGGACACATTTTTCGACTACAGTATTAAGACAGAGGATGGTTTTCTTCAACTTCCACGTTCAACAGTAATTGTCGGCGATGGAATATATAACGGTGAGTATTTCCCAGCTGAGGAGATAGAAAAAGCATTCGCATCTATGGATGGACAGCCTTTTAACCTTGACCATAGTGACAAGGTGGAGGATGAAATAGGATACATCCTCGAACCAGTATATAGTCGTGATACTAAGAAAATGAGTGTCATACCAATATTAAACCTTAACACTGCAAAGGGGAAGGCAGCGCTTTCTTTCATAGAAAACAGACGTAAGGCTGGGAAGACAGCGGAGGTTAGTGTCGGCGTATGGGTAACTATAAGCAAGGAGAGACTAAATGAGGATGATGAGGAGGAGATACCAGTATGCCGTGACTTGGAGTTTGACCATCTCGCACTCGTGACAAGGGGTGCATGTAGCCCTGAGCATGGCGCGGGGATAGGATTATCTGATAATCCTATCATACCATCTAATTTTAATGTTACTTTTGAGGAAGGAATTAATGCTTTAAGTAAAATAACTAACGAGGAGATTGATATTTCTACTGATACCAATGTGTATAATGGCGATAATTATACAATTTCAACTAATGGTACATGGTATGATAATATAAAGAAAAATGATAAGGAAGGTGATATAGTTTTGAAAGAGGAACTTGCTAAATGGGATACCAAATACATTAACGATCTCCCTGATGCTGCTTTTGCATACATCGAACCAGGTGGTAAAAAAGACGAAGAAGGCAAAACAGTGCCAAGATCAAAGCGGCATCTTCCACATCACAACATGAACGTCAAAAAAGGAACAGAGCATGACACCGTTGACATACCACATTTGCGTAATGCACTTGCAAGATTGCCGCAGACGAAGATATCAGAGGCTGCAAAAAAGAAGGCAAGGGCTCATCTGATACGTCATGCAAAAGCACTCGGAGTTGGAAAATATGATGAGGATGAAAAACCTGATACTATAAAAAAAGAAATGGAGGTAGATGAAAAAATGGCAGAGGAAGAAGTTGTAGAGGAGACAACTGAGGAGCAACCTCAAGAGGAAGAGCAAACTCAACCTCAAGAGGAAGAAACAAAGGTTGAGGAGAAAAAAGAAGACGACAACACTATTGAACAACTAAAAAAAGAAATCGAGGAACTGAAAAAACAGCTTGCGGAGAGAAAAAGCCTCAAGAAAACAGAAGAAAAGGAGGATCTTGAGGATAAAAAAACAATGCTTCGCAAAGCTGGTATAGAATGGCTAAAAAAAGCAGCAAAACAAAACGTTGTTTTAGAATGGAGAGAAAACTAAAAAAGGGTGGTGATAGAAAAATGGAAAGTATAAAAGAATTAACAGCTGGTTCAAATATAGATGCTTGGGATACAAATTATCTTCCGCCTGAGGAATGGGCACATGAGATATTCACAGACGCTGAGAAAAATGCTGTCATGTTAAAATATGTAAACAGATATGACAGCCCAAGGAAGATCACAATACCAGTGAGACAAATCCAGGCATCAGAGTGGACAAGCACTGTTGGTGCAAACGTGTTCACAGCATCAAGTAGTGCTTCTACACAGTATGATGCAACTGGTATAGCACTTGACCCAGTGGAATACAGAACATATATGCCAATAGCGAGAAAAAGTATCGAGGAGGCTACATGGAGCGTTGAGGCAGATGTAAGAAAAAGACTGGCACAAAGAGCAGCTTTGAAATTAGACACTGAGATATGGACATGCCTTGACAGCAACGGCCTATCAAGTGGAAAATATCAGGCTGGTGGAGAAAGCCTTGACAAAACCAACACCAGCAACGCGGTAGACTATGGCACAGCATTAACCGTTGAAAACATAGTAGACGCAATCTATAATATTAGAAGCACAGCATACAATGCCCCTGAATACATCCCAGATGTATGTGTAATCACGCCTGGGATGATGAAGGGGTTGATGAAGGAGAGCACGGTTATCAGCGCAGCAGAGTATGGTGGACGTGCACCATTGAGCAGTGGTGTATTGTCTGAGATGCTTGGACTTGACTTCGTAATAAGTAGCAATGTTCCACAGGATAGCGGCAGCACAGATATTGGTCTTGTATTCGCAAGCCCTGTCTATTTCGTGGGTAATGTTCCGCATGAGTTCGAAATAGCATCTGAGCTGAGAAGAGAAACCGATGAGGTATGCTTCTTCGTAAAGGTCAAATGCGCCTTCGCAGTAGGGGACAAAGACGGCGGAGCAGTATTATACACATAAAGCTAAAAAATATTTTAAAATATTTTTTTCAAAAATAATATTTCATAACATTAGGGGGATGATTTTGTTTTATCCCCTATTATTTCTATTTAGGTGATGTTCTATGAGGGTAAAACTACGGGATGGTATAAAACGCTGGCGTTTCAACGACTGGTCTATCAAACGTGGAGAGATAAAAGAATGCCCCAGAGAGGTTTTTGAGCTATCAAATGGACGTCTTGAAATAGTAAAAACCGGTAAGAAAAAAAAGATCAAAAAAACAGATGATGAGGTTGTTGAAAAACCTATAGAGTTGAATGAAGATGAAATACAAGTGCGTTAAACCATTTGGGGTTTTTAAAAAAAACCAGATAATAGACACCAGCAACAATCCAGAATATGAGAAAATTATCATGGAGAATATACAAAATTTCAAGGTTTTGAGGTTGTTATAAAATGCTCACAACACCTGGAAAAATAAGGGATGTGATGGGGCTTCATGATGATGTTGGCATAGATGACAGCCAAATCATTTCATTGATTAAGGTTGCTCAGGAGATCATAAAAAAAGACCTGTTTATATATCATTATGATGAGACACCCGGTGACAACCCAGACACAGGCGCTTCTTGGGATGGAAGCAATACAAGGTTTCAGATTGAGTATCCTATCATGGATGCAGATTTTGATGGCGATGTTGATGGTGATGATGTAACAGGATATTGGATAAGCAGCAGTTACACACCCAGTAGTTGTAGTATTAGTGTTGTTAACTCACGATATGGCCTTGTAGACATATACCAGTCTGATGGTAGCACTCCAATTCCATCTGACGCGGAGGATGTATTCGTAACATATTATTCTATGGATGTTGTCCCATCTGACCAGCAGCTTGAGGAGCTTTGCACATATCTAACAGCGCATCTGGTAGAGCTTCGTCTTACTGAGCCAAGGCATATTTCTATCGCTGACTTGGAGAGTAATAAACGGTTTATAGAATTGCGTAGCACACGTTATTATGAGATTTATAAAAACCTTCTAAGCACACTTCGTAAACCACTTATAAGAGGCACATAAAAAACATGTTTGACCCACGAAATGATATCAAAGGTTTGTTTACAAACAATCGCATATCAGCATCTGACAAGTATGGTAATAATGATTATGTAGAGATTGTTATCGGGCATTGGAAAAACCAGTCTGAACGGGAGATAAGATATGCTGGTGTTCTCTTCCTCGAAGACCCTCGTTGTATTCTTGAGGATGCAACCATCGGCGGAGACAGGACTGAGTATACACTCATAGTTGACGCTAACCTTTTTATTAGGAAGAAGAAAAATATAAGGGATTATTGGAGTTTTGTTAACTCTGTGGTGAACACATTTGAAACAACCATACGCACAAACAGGGCAAATCTTAGTAGTTGTGATGATTGTATTGTTACAAATGTTCTTAGTCCGCCATCTGAGAGCGGATATTTCTACCGCAGAGTTATAGAAATCACTTGTAAAAAAATAAGCTAAAAAAAATTTGGAGGAGGTAGGAGAAGAAAATGGTTTTGAAAACATGGAGAACAAGAACTATAAAACTAATTGGCGATAAGCCTATTGTATTAGCAAGCGGTGCATTCACAACAGGATCATTGGCAAGTAGTAGCACCTATGATCCAACATCTACTACGGATATACACTGCGATGCATATATAGCTATTGATTGCAATGGGACAACCTATTATATACCATTGTATAACAGCACCGCATAAAAACAATAAATGTTTTATTATAATAATTTTAAAAGAAGGGGGATGATAAAAATATGGCAATAACAACAGGACATGGAGGAGATCTCGAATATATCGCAGTGGATACAAGCAGCCCTTATGGGTTGCCAAGCAGTGGCACATTGCAGATACCATCTGATAGCATCATCAGCGTAGAGCTCACTGGTAGCAACGGCGGAGAGATATTGTTTTCTACAAATGATTATGACGGTATTGACACAGTCACTGGTCTTGAGGAATACACGTTAACCTTTGAATATGTGCTGCAGCGACATGAGGATACAGGATCTGGTCACACGTTGGCTAATAGTATAGAGTATAACGCTGTGAATAGAAGCAATGGACAACCAGCAAAACTATGCTTTGTATATGAGACAAACGGTGATGCTTTTGAAATACGTGGGGCGGTATGCAACAGTTTTTCTATATCTGGGCGTGCTGGTGAGAAGATAATCTGCAGAGCGGAATACTATGCCACAGATGTAGTCCCAGCGGATAGCACAAGTGGTCTTACAAACTATGATAGTTTGACAGCATCAGATACTATTGGCAACACCTATGAGAAATTCACAGGTGTAGCAGTGTCAAGATCAGGTTCATGGGCTGCTGGTGTAAACAATTTCAGCTTTGAAATAGTAAATAATGCAGAGCGTGTTTATACGGTTGGTAGTGCAACAGCATCGGATATTGTCTGTGGAAAACAGGAAATCAGAGGCAGCGTTGACATATTGCTTAATGATGGTGGTATGGATGATTGGAATGAGATGGCAGATGCCACTGAGCAGAACATAGTATTCGCATCTGGCAACAGCACTGCATCTGGTGATGTGTCTATGAAATGGACGTTTACAAACGCGTTGTATACTAATTTCCCACTTGCTTATAAGGCTGATGATGCCTATATCGTGAGCGGTGTTGACTGGATAGCGGAGACGGTTTCACTTGCTGCATATAGCTAAAACATTTTTTTCTTTTAATTTTTTAAAGAAAAAATAATATTATAAGGAGGTAAAGAAAACATGGCAAAGGTTCTATGGAGAGGAAAGAATAAAAAAGATGGAGAGCTGCAGTTGGAACAGTTTATAAAACCAGCTGATCCAAATGCAAGGTTGGAGAAAGATAAGGATGGGACATGGATAATAATAGGAAATGCTGTTATGGGTAGCAAGCCAGTTGTTGTGAAAAAATGATAACAGATGATATAAGTTTAGAACAGCTCATAAGGCTGTTGGAAAAACTCGGAGTTGATGTTGATAACAGTCAAACATTTGGATTGTCTGAGGAGATAATCCTCGAAGTATATGATAAAAACACTGGAAAACTAAAACAAAGAAAGGTTATAAAAAACAATAGGGAGGTTGGATAAAAAATATGATTACGAATGCTGGTATGGCTGAGGTAGCAGGTCTTATAGGAACTGATACACAGGGTGATGTTACAGCTTTCGATTATATTGCCATTGGAACTGGGACAACAGCGCCCAGTGCCACTCAGACTGCTCTTGTATCTGAGCAGCAGCGTGCAGCGGCAACGGGGACAAGAGTAACCACATCGGTAACTAATGATACGTTGCAGCTTGTAAAAGATGCCTTCTCATTTTCTGGTAGCTATGCGATTACTGAGGTTGGCGTGTTCAATTCAAGCAGCGGTGGGACAATGCTAAGCAGGTCTACCTTTAATGCTGTTAATGTTACAGCGAATGATACATTGAAGGTTACTGTGAAGATACAGGTGAAACAGGGAACATAAGTATTTTTTTTATTTTTTTTATACCCAGAAAAAGTTTTTTGGGTGAAAAAAGACTATGGCGTTTAATAGACAATTGTTTGATAGTATTAATCGTAAGTATAAAAAGGCTCATGATGAGATAACAGACTTGTATTATAACCAGGGGAAGCTGAGTAAGGAACAGTTTGAGATACTTCATGAGCTTGTATGGCTGCTTCATGAGAAAGAACGTTATGACAATGGTTTCTATGCTGATCATGAGCTACCAGATGATGAAATACAAAAACTGATACAAAGCCAGGATTTTAAAGAAAGAATAGATTATCTTAATAAGAGAATACCAGAACTGTTGTTTTTAAAACAAGAGAAATGTAAAGATTTTAAATATAGTTTTGAAAAATAGTTTTTTTCTTTTTTTTGGTTGATAATATATGGCTCAAGGGATAGAACCTGTTACACGGACAGAAATAACACCATCTACTACATGGTCGTGGGTAGATGTAGATGTAAGTAGTTATGTTGATGCTGGGAATACAGCAGGGGTGATACTTGAAATAGAAAACACATCCGATAGTAGTCAAGGAACAATTGGGGTTAGAAAAAATGGATCAACAGATACATTATGTCATAGAATATGGTATACATCTCACACGTTTATAGCAATTGGCGTGGATGGAAATGATATTTTCGAAGCATATATATCATCAAGCTCAAATATAAACATATATATCGTTGGATATATACCCAGCGAGGCAGGGAGTTTTCTAACAAACATTAGCAATGTAACACCAACAACATACAATACATATGTAGATGTAGATATTTCCTCGATAACAGGAACAGACACAGCAAAAATAGTCTTTTTAATAGTTGATGCAGATATATCTTCTACACCACAATATTTTCATGTTAGAGAAAACGGTTCAACATTAGATATAAAAGGAAATATACGTGCAGATTTATCATATTTTGGAGCAATCACATCCGTGGATGCAAATGAAATATTTGAAGCATATGTAGACGAGGCAGGAATAGATATATATGTTACAGGTTGGATAAAAACAGGATATGCTGAGAGCTGGGCTGATCCAAAAGATTACTCAACAGCGACAACAGGAAGCTATGTGGATACAGATGTTAGCGCTGATGTCCCAAGTGGTAGCAATGGTGTCCTTGCATATATGAAAAACGAATATACACAGGCATATGGTATAAGAAAAAATGGGGAAACATATGACAACTATTATGATGCAGCTACTCCAGGATATCTTTTTTGTGCAGTAGATGCTAATAGGATACTTGAGCAGAAAATAGAAACAACATTTCTTGATTTATATATATTTGGTTATGTAACAACAGCTGGTGTTGCATATACACAAAATATTACTGAGATAATAGGCTTGGCTATTTCAAATTTTCTTAATCCACAAATTGTTAGAAAAGAATTTCTCACACTTGATGATTTTAGATTACTTACAACATCATTATTTAGACAAGAGTTATTAGGATTAATTGATAGTTCAAGTTATACTAAAATAATGCCTCAAGAAATCTCTGAAAACCTTGCAATCATTGACAGCAAAACCAGGCAGATAAATAAAAACATAACACAGACAATAAACCTCATAGACACATGCAGTAAAACCATATCAAAGACAACCGATGAGCTAATAGAACTTCTGGATAATGTTTTTAAAACACCAACAATACAAATCAGTGAAAACCTTGCAATCACAGAACAAATAATAAACAAAATATCTATTCTAAAATCTGAAATAATCAATTTAAAAGACAACTACATAAAAACAACATATAAAACAATAACAGAGCTATTAAACCTTCTTGATAGCATTATAAAAACAACATTTATCCTAAAAACAGAGGATATAGGATTAACCGATACAGTCACAGCTCTTAAAAGCATCACACAACCAGAAATACTCAGTTTGCTTGATAAAAAAACATTACAACCGATACTGTTAAAAATAGAAAAACTTGGACTATATGATACTATTTTGAAAACAACAGCTTTTGAAAAAACAGACACAATAGGTTTGTCTGATCAAAAACAGCTTACAATGTCAAAAGAAACACTTGAACAGATAAAAATCCTGGAAAACACCTATAACCAACCAGGGAAGACAATAGAGGAAAAAATAGATATTATAACACAAATCATTAGAGATATACTTATAGAACAAGTTGAAAAAATAGAAATTGATGATAATGTTTATAAGACAGTTTCACAAACCCTAACCGAGATATTTACTATTGTTGAACAAATCTCTATAACAACAGGACTAACCAAAAGAGAAATACTTGGTATTGTTGATAGTTTGTTGAAAAAACCTGATAAGGTAGATGTTGAAAAACTTGGGTTGAAAGATACTATTTTTAAAGATGTTGTGAGAATATTCACAGAATTAATAGACCTGGTTGACACGGTTGAAAAGGTTAAACATGCCACAAAAATATTCATAGAAACAGTTGGACTTGTTGATAGTTATATCAAACAAAAACAGATAACCAAGATGGAAATACTCAGCATGATTGACAGCATTAGACGGGATATAACACTTGACAGATTTGAAATACTTAGCCTGGTTGACAGCAAAGTTTTTGACTATACAAAAACCCTAAATGAAATCCTCAACATTATAGATGGTGTTGAGACACAGGCGCAGCTGCTTAAAACAGAAAAAATAGAACTAAAAGATTATTACTATAACACACCACAACTTATACGGCTTGAGATAATTGGTATAATAGACAGTATTCTTAAAACGATAGATCTTGAAAAAACCGATATACTTGGACTTCTTGATACACAAGAACTAACTCCCATCTTGTTGTTGGAGGAGAAACTCATGGTGCTTGAAAACATCTATAATCAGCCTGGGAAAACAGTTGAGGAGAAAATAGCATTCACCACCGAGATTATAAAAAACATTTTTCTGGAAAAATTTGAAAAAATAGGATTAGAAGAAAACATCTACAAAACATTGTATCAAGTATTATGTGAGACTCTCGCAGTTGTAGAGGTTGTTTCAAAAAAGACAGGACTAACCAAGAAAGAAATAATAGGTATTGTTGAAGATGTGTTTAAACAGCTTGGCAAGACAGAGATGGAAAAAATCGGTTTGCTTGATACTGTTATCAAATATGCTGTATTGTTAAAAACAATTGATGAAACCATTGAGTTAGAAGAAACAGTTAATGTTATAAAATCAATAATGCAGATTGAAAAACTATCACTACTCGAACAGATTGTTAAAAAAACAAGCCTAACAAAAGAAGAGAAACTTGCACTGATTGATACCATTCATAGAAGAATAAATATTCTCAGGCAGGTTATGCTTGAAACACTAAAAACCACGATGGATATTGAGGTAGAGGATGAGACCGCTATGGTTGAAGAGGAAGACAAGGATATAACCATTGATGAGGAGGATAAAGATTTTGTTATAGAGGAGCATGATAAGGATAAAAATGTTGAGGTGCAACCATAAATGGGTATTGTTAGAGTGAAAAGAGACGACTACGGCATAGATCTCACTTATACGGTTACAGATGATGAGGGAAACGCCCTAAACATTAGCGATGCCAGCAGCGTTATTCTTAAGGTTGGACGTTATGACAAAACCACCACACTTAGTAAAACTATGAGCTTCGTTAGTGATGGTAGCGATGGACGGGTAAAGGTTAGCTTTGCCTCTGGTGACCTGGATAGCGACGGGTATTATGATGCTGAGATACAAGTGAATTACAGCGATGGGCGAAGGACTACTAAAACATTTACTCTCCACGTTTTACCAGATCTCTAAAAAATTTTATTGTTTTTCTCATATATGATGGATAAAAATTTTGGGGTGGAGAAAAAAGTTTGAAAAAATATAAACTATCCTTTGTAAACAAGGGAAGAGAGTTTGAACTACCAGATATAAGAAAAGTAGGCTTTTACAAAAAGCTACTTGAGATACAAGCACGGATAGAGACAAAATATAAGGACATGGATAAGGAGAGCAATGTTTATAAAAACCTGGTTGCAACCGAGACAAGTATTGAAACAGCGTTTTTCGTATTAAACAAAATAGATAACAATGTTACACGTGAAGACATTGAGAATATGACAGATGAGGAGCTCGCTGATTTTATAACAGCGCTCTATGATCTCGAGGGTTTTGAAAATTTTCGCAAGGCGGAGAAAACCGCCAGTCAGCAGTAGAAAATCTTGAAAAACTAAACAGTCTAAGACGGCAGATTTGTATACTCTTGCATATCCCGTTGCAATACATTGATGATTGGACGCTTGATGATTTTTATGGAATTATAGGTGAATATGAGGATTTTATTAAAAAAGAGACTGGGGAGGCATGTATTAGAAAACCCACATCGTTGGAGCTTGAAATCTCGAGAAAACTTGGTAAAAACGTGATAAAAAATGCCTGATGTAAAAAGAACAGATGTGATAATACAAGCACATGACAAAGCCAGTAGTATTCTAAACCATATTGGCAAGAGACTTGGCATTCTCAGCAAAGAAGGACTTGCGATGGGTGTAGCCTTCGCAGGTGTAAACCTTGCTATTGGCGCTGTCTCACAGGGTTTTGCAAAATTGCAAGAATGGATAGATGGAGGTATAAGGAAATTCCGAGAATTTGATAAGACAATGTCAGAAGTTGCTACGATGCTCAGCCAGATGGATGAAAGATATCTGCCTGGTATGAGAAAAAGCATTGAGGAGATGAGCATCGTCTTCGGTAAATCCGCTGTTGATCTTGGACGTGCAATGTATCAAATACTATCCGCTGGTGTTGAGGCATCTGGCGCTGTTGATGTTCTTCGTGCATCTGCAAAACTGGCGACTGCTACGCTCACTGATGTTGAGACAGCTGTTGACGCTGTCACGACAGTGCTTAATGCTTATGGTATGAGTGCGCAGCAGGTTGACTATATCACAAATATTATGGCTAAGACTATACAGCTTGGTAAGCTGCGTATGGATGAGCTCGCTGGCTCTCTTGGTTATGTTGTCCCAATCGCCGCCAAGGCTGGTGTTAGCTTCGAGGAGATCAGCGCTGCTATTGCAACATTGACAAAACAGGGTATAGATGCTCACATGGCATCCAGGGGTCTTAGACAGGTTCTTAATACTCTTATATCGCCAACTGAGGAAAGCAAAGAAGCGATGGTTAACCTTGGCATCAGTTATGATGATCTAACACTCAGGGCGCTTGGGTTGCAGGGAACTCTTAATCTTATCAATGAGGCAACAAGTGGGCAGATTGGTCTTATCAGTCAGCTTATACCAAATGTTCGCGCTCTCACCGCAGCGCTTGGTCTCATGGCTAATCGTGGTGAAATACTCAGCAACAGTGTCGAGTATATCAAGAGTGAGTTTGACGCTCTTGATGAGATGTATAATGATGTCAGCAAATCCTCTTATCTTGCGCAGAAGCGTATTGAGATGCTTCATGATGCAGTTGATAGAGGCATCGGGGAGGCGGTAGAACCAGCGAATAGGGCATGGAATGAGTTCTGGGCAGCATTTAAAATAGGTGTTACAAAAGTAGGCTGGCTGAGTATTCTCCCAACTTCATGGCCTGCTGCTATTTTACGAGGATATGAGGAAATTGGAAAAAAATACAAAGAAGCTGAAAAATCTACTGAAAAAACACTTGCCACTGAGAAAGTAGAAGCATACTCTGCGGCGTTTGAAAGACTTAACAACTATATCAAAGAACAACTCAGTCTTGTAAAAGAGATGCGTCAACGCCAAGAACTGTATCGTGAGGAGCTTGAAAACCTTGCTAAACAACGTGACATACTTGTTCAAACTCATAAATACAAAGAAGCACTATACTATATACCACTTGCGCTCAAAGATGCAACATATACCTCCAAGATTTTTGACGAGCAAACCAGGGCGCTTGTAGACAGTATACGATTGCAACGTGAGGAGATAGAACGCCTTGAACATGTGAACAAGCTTTACAATATGGAGATACAAGCGAATAGCATAGAGTCTATGAGGATACAGCTTGCTGCTATGAGACGACATGGTAGGATGACACGTGAGGAAAAAAGAAGGCTTGAAGAATTGAGAATGGCTGATCTACAAAAACGTATAGAAATGGCGGAAAACCAGCTAAAGATAGATGAGATAAAAAACAAAGGATTATCAGAAGAGGAGAAGAGACTTGAAAAAATCAAATTATACTACAATGAGTATATCAAAAATGTAACTGATGCCTATGGACAGGAGCTTAATATTTTGAACACTCAGATAAAATACAAGGAGAAGCTTATCGAGGATTATAACAATTATATTGGAAGCTGGGATAAACCCGACAGCATTCTTGGAAGAGCATACACAGCGTGGAAAACATTTTATGATGAGCTTTCAAAGCTTGATTTAAAATATAAAGTAAAGCTAATAGGAAAAATTCAAACACCGCCTACTATACCTGGTGCGCCAACTCCTACAACTCTTACAACAGGTTCAGATAGGAAAAAAGGAATTGTAGTAAGCACTCTTCCATCCATTATTAGAGGGATAAAAAGAACGGTAAATGTAAAAGTTGAACCTATTACTGTCAATGCCAATATTCAAAGCGACACTGATTTGAACAATCTTGGTAGCAAAATAGGGCAGCTTATAGCAACTGGTATAATATCTGGTCTTCAAAGCGAACATGAGGTAGGATAAAAAACATGATAACAAGACAATATCAAACATATTATGGTATACATCTGGATCATCATGAAGAAGTATGGGGTGGCAATACTTATAATAAGATCTTAGTGAAACAATACCTTAATGCTGATATCTCTACAACTGATACAACAGATGCGACAAGTATAACCTTCCTGTTGCCGCAGATGTATATGTATAAATATTATCTCGATGGTATGACAGAGGGATGGTTCACGCTCTATAATCAAGATACATCTAACAATGCCACTCTTGATAGTTTTACAGTCTCACTTCTTAAAACAGAGGATGTTCCAAACGCAGAAGTTGCACTTGGCAGTAAAACAATGAACCTCAGCTCAAACAATACTATATCCAAATCAGGATATTTAAAAGTCCCTATTTTCATATATCTGGATAAACAGGTTGTAGAAGCAGGTAACAAACTTCTTCTCAGACTTGAGATCTCCACAACTGGTGGAGATGTTATTTTTTATCATGCAAATGATAGCAGCAATGAGGATGTGAAGATAAAAATACCCTATGCGCCAACAGGATGATAAAACATGACATTTACAATATCGCAGCAGCCAGATAATGCAAATATTTTCCTATACCCAGATGGAGATGATACAGTAGCGTTTAATAGAAACACAGACACTGCTAATTACAAATGCGTGGATGACATCTGGCATTCTCCAGATGATGATACAACCTATATATATACAACAACATCAGGTGATGTAATCGACAAATACACTCTCGGAAACTCCTCTGTAACAACTGGGGATATAAACTATGTTCGAATTATCACCAGGGCAAAAACCGCTGAGGCATCACAAAAAACAACAGAGGAATATAAAATACTTGTCGATGATGGGACAACAACAGGTTACTCCAGCAATTTCGCACCATTGCCGATGAGCTATATGAAACAATATTATACATGGAGTCAAAAACCATCCGGAGGAGATTGGACATGGGATGATATCAACAATTTGAAAATAGGTGTGAAATCATATTTAGACCAGTATAACCCCCCTGGTTCACAGGCCACATTTAGACCAAACGCCGCAGGTGACTTAAGTGATCATACTCCTGTGGGGGATACAGAAAATTATCTATGTGTCGATGAGGAAACAGCAGATGATGATACAACCTATGTAGAACATCCAGGAGCTGGAACATATACTGATCTTTATAACATCCCAAATCATACAGCTGATCAATTTGGAACAATAAATAGTGTCACAATCTATGCGAGAATAGCACCTCATAGTGTTGACTGGTATGCATGTGTAAAAACACATGGCACAGTATACGAAGGATTTTTAACATATGATGCAGGATCATCATATAAAAATTATTCTTATACCTGGAATACAAACCCATATACTGGTTCAAACTGGACATGGGATGAGATAGATAATTTACAAATCGGTGTGAAATCATATTATAATGCTGCGAATGTTGCAAAATGCACACAGGTCTATGCTGTTGTCACATATGGTGATACAAGACCAAAAGTTTGTGTAACACAAATTTATAGTGTTGTGAATTATATCCCGCCGCAGAGTAGTGTAACACTCAATGATCCAGAGAATATAGAGATAACACATAGCAGGCGGATAAAACGTTTCCTCTTCGGATCAGGAGACTATGAGGTCAGTGATTTTGGAAGATCTGGAAAAACACTTGCCTTGCGAGGAGTAGAGACCACAGATGCAACCTCTAAAATGCAGACTATCAAAACAATGACCCACTACGGGAAATATGTAACAATCACAGGATTGCCTGATAGTAATCTCGATGGAGACTATTATATAACAAGTTTCAACTGGGAAAAAAAAGAGGGATACACTGATAGGATAAACTGGTCGCTCACACTGGAGGAGGCATAAAAAAACAATGAGTATAACAATAACAGGAGAAACAGATAATGTAACTCTCAGTGATCCACAGGGTCTTGTAAAAACAATTGGTAAGAGGATACAAAATTTTATATTCCCTGATGGGACAGATGAACAGGCAGACTATGGAAAAACCAATGATCAGATAACAATAACAGGAATAGAAATAGATAACGCTGAAAACAAGATGAACACTCTTGACAATATTATGAACAATGGAGAAACCATACAAGTTACGGGTTTCTCAGACAGTTCTCTTAACACATATTATCACATTGTCAGCCTACAATTTAAAAAGGAGAGTGGAGAGATAGAAAGATACTCCTATACTCTCACACTTGAGAAAAAATATGAGGAGGCATAACAAGAGGGTGAACAATAAGGATAGACAACGACTTGACAGGTTTGAGGAAATCCTCCTACAACATGGGGAAAGACTTGCGAGAATAGAAGAACAAAACCGCAACCAATACCATCTGCTCAAAGAGATCAAAGAACAACTATTCGGCAACGGCCAGGAGGGACTGATAAAAACTGTTGCACGTCACAAAGCCTATTTTGCAATACTCGGCAGTGCAATAGCTGTTCTCGCAAGCATAATAGCCAAATTTCTTTTCTAAAAAAATAATAAAAATGGGGAGGTGAAAAACAGTTTTGAATATTTTTGACTGGCTTCAAGGAAAGAAAACCTATCTTGGCGGCATAGGAGCAATACTCGTAGGACTTGGACAACTACTCTACGATTATCATAATGGCACATTAAAAGACTATCAACAATATCTCAGTTGGATTATTGCTGGTTGGACGATCATAGGTGGACGTAGCGCATTGAACAAGATTTAGCTGAGAAACGCTAAAATTATATTATTTTCTTGAATCAACAATAAATCGAACTGCATCTGAAAAATCTGCTTTAATTCCTTGTCTTCTAAGTTTTTCCTTCGTCTTTTGCAAAATTTCATAGGCATTTTCATCAAGACTTATCACCTTACTCATATTTTATCAACCTCCTTATCATGTTTATAAGAAATAAACAACATACACATTGACATATCGAAACAAATTATAAACAAAACATACGACACATATCATAACCATTCAGTAGACCCAGTAGTTTACTCAATCATCACCTATACACATTGCGCAAACAGGGCAATACCATTTGCCGTTTTTTTCTTTCCAACCTCTTGCCCTTGCCCCATCTTCTATGCCAAATCTTTCATCAATTGCTGCTGGTATAAAAATGCAACCACAATTGCATTTTATTTGGTATAATGTTTCATCAGCCTTCTTTTTCTCATCATTTTTTCCCATCTTCTCATTCATTTTCCATATCACCATTATAGTATATACATTAGGGGGTGTATAAACTTTATGTTTTTTACAAAGTTTTTACATAGAATTTATAATGAAATATCTTTAAATCGTTTTGTTTAATATATTAAACCATCGTTTGATAGATTTAGACCTTCATATTTTTTTCTGGCAATTCCCGGCATTTTCTGGCAATTTTCCTAATATGTTTTTTTGTCACTGATGTGATAATAATTGTCTTTTTTCTAAAAATTTTGTCCCTATGGTGATAGTATTTTTTCAAAATTTTGTCATTGTAATGATAATATTTTCTCAAAAATTTGCACCAAAGTTCACAATTTTGTTAACTATGGTGTATATGATTGAGAAAAATGTATGTAACTATCTACAATGGTATAAAAAGGTTACTTACACATTTTTGAGTAGTTTCAACCATCCCCCTCTTCTTTTTTTATATGTTTTAAACATTTTTGTTTTTTTAATGGGTTTGAAATATATCTCTCGTCTGGATATTCTCAACTATCTTGAGAGATGCTGCTACAGTATGCAAAGGGATGAGCTTATAGAGGAGATCAACAAGATTAAAAACTATATTGAGGAAAACAATGTTGTGCAATTGAGAAAACTACTGGGATCATGATAAAAAATATGTTTTTATTTTTCTTCCATTTTTCCTCTTACCGTTGTTGCACCACAGATAGGGCATCGTTTCGCTGGTTTCACAATATAATATATAATGTAGACCAGGCTTAGAATACCAAATGTTAGCAGTCCAAGAAGAAACACTCCCCAGTTGAATTTTTTCTCTGGCTCTACAAGGCGTTTACAATATGGGCAATATTCTCCTATCTTTTACACCTCCTCTGTTTTTTCTTTTGATTTTTTTCTTTTTTTATAAAACCCATAAACAAACATGATAATACCAGCAACTGCGATAGCATAGCTAAAAAAGAAAAACAAAGCTATAATATTCAACGTGTTTTCCAGACTAACCATTTTATCACCCATTACATCAAGTTTTTGAAGCGCCTCATAACTACTATAATATTTTAGATAACCTAACTCTGTCCTTAGATGTTCAATTTCATTTAAGACATTAAGCGATGCAACATGTGAAGATACAAATATTATTATAGCTACTAATATTAGGCATATTCCTATCTTTTGATTTTTATTCATCTTCTTCTCCTTCTAAAATTTTTTTAATTTCTTTTATATGCTCTGCTATTTCTATTCCCTCTGCTGTGAGACTTAGAAGTCTTGCATTACTTCCTTTGATTTTTCTTTCTTTAACAATTTTTAATTCTTTTAATGTGTTTATTACACGATCCATTGTTTGATTGTTTATTTTCAGATCCATGTAGATTTTTGAAAAAATTGTTTCACCATGTTTTTGCAAATACAAGATTGTTATCAAAATTCGTCTTTGATTATCTAATTTTGAGATTTTTTCGCTTATTTTCATGTGGTTTCCTAATGTTTTGTATTTATTTAAAAGTATTTAAATGTTTTTAATAAACTTTAAATAATAAACACTTAACATTTAGTGATAAATAGTAAATTTTAAATACTACTTATTATATATGTTTTAATGTTTAGCATTAAGTGCTAAATAGTAGGTGAGAAAAAAATGGAAAATGATGGGATAGAGAAAAAGAAGGCTGGTGAGAGAATAGAAGGTTTGATTTTAAAAGATAATAAATGCGAAGCGTGTAAGAAGGGCAGGTATTTTTTCAGCAGTTATTGTGGGTGTTATGTCTGTGATAGATGCGGATACCATAGAGGTATATCTCAGTGTTATTGTGGTTGGTCTGAGAATGGGCAGATATGGATTGATGATGTGGAAGATGATGTTTTTGTAGTTAACAGAGAGATTTGATTAAGGGAGGATGATAAAAATATGAATAGGATAAAAAAAGTTCCAGATGTTGTTTTAAGTATAATAGAGACAGAAAGAGGGGTTAAAGTAATTTGGCATGATCAAACCATAAATTCGATTTTAAGGAGGATACCAGGAAATGGTTGATGCAGAGGTTCTCAAACAAATAAGGCTGATACAGGAATGCAAAGAACAACTTGACAAAACATTCGGAGAAAACACCTACCCAGTAGAACTAATAACAAGCGTGCACGAATGGGTAAACAAATGGCGGATGAGCCAATACATACAAGAAAAAAGACAGCAAAACGGAGAGAGAAAACCAACAGAAAAAATGATCTACACCCTACGAAAACTGCAAGAAGAGGGAAAACTAAGCAAAAACGTGAACATCGACCAGCTTAGTTTTGACAAAGCCAGAGAATACCTCAACATGCTACTCGGAGGGGAATAAAAATATGGAAACATGGCAGAAAACCCTGATAATGCTCAAATCAAATCCAAAAACAAAACAAGAATTGTTTGATTTTATCCTCGACCTCTTTGACAATGAGCTAAGAAACTATTTCAAGGAGGTTTTAAAGGATGAAAGGGACAACATATTCACAGGATAACTGGGAAACCCTGCAGAAATACCTCGAAAATAACAACATAAAAATGTTCAAAATCACAGGGATCTACAAAAAAAGGACAAGATGGGAAAAAGCACAGCATAAAAGCAAACATAGCTGGAAAAGCCTGTTCAAAATCTACGGCATAGTAGATATAATGACCAAGGGAGAGCTAATATCAGCGGTAAAACATGGTAAAAAAATAGGATTGCTACAACAAGATGGGCAGATGTGGATATACCAAAACAATGGAGAGGGATCTTGTGAATAGAGAACAACACAACAGGCAGATAAGCTATGGAGTGAAAAAATGGTGGCAAAACAGATGGAAAAAACAAAAGGAAACAACAAAATGAAACCTGAACCTCTTGATGGTAAAAGGAAAACTATATTTGGTGAGAGAATAAGATTAGGTGTGAATGAAGGAATGATTTTTTTTAATTTTCCTTTTATAGAACTTGATTATTTTGAATTTGATGACATTGAATCTGCTGTTATGGGTTTGAAAACTGAGCTTGATACATGGTTTGATGTTAATCAGGATTCATGGGAGTCAGGCTATGTATATCCTCATTTGAAGAAAAGAGTTTTTGAAATCATTGATAAATGGTTTAAGGATGTGATAGAATGAAACTGCAACCTTTGAATTTAGATGATTTGAGGGAAAAAATTAGTGACTTAACAATATTGATAGCAACTGCAAGAGAAGAAGGAGATGAAGAAGAACATAAAAAAGTTGTTAATAATATCTTAGAACTTTTTAGACAATGTCTTAAATCCGCCTGTGAGTTTTGGTTGAAATATAAGGATAATCCAGTTTTACTCTGTAGAGAAAAACCAGAATATAAAAAAGAATTTGAACCTTTTGCAACAGCATTCAAATCATCTTCTTTCTCTTCTCAAAAACTAAAATGGATACTTAATAAATACAACGACTGGCTTTTCCATCTTGTTTTTAAAAGTATTTTGGAGGATGATAAAAAATGAATGAAAACAACAACAATAATGATCTTGAGGAAAAACTAAGCAGCATAGAATTAACACGGACAAGCAAAGGAATAAACATAAAAGTAAAAATCTACCATGAAAACCCAGACACAGCGATGGAAAAAGCAAGAGAAATATTCGACAAACTAAGGAGGATATATGATGAGGATTGATGAAAAAATAAGAGAACAATTATTAAAAAACATTGAAGACGAGGAATTATATTATCATAATGTTTTTTGTGATTACAAAGAAGACCTAAAAAATGCTAAAACAGTAGAAGAAATAATGGAATGCAAACGAATACTACTAATAAGACTAATCAACGGATTACCGCTCAACATTGATAATTGCTATTTTTGCTTATACACAGGTTTTTCTTGTGAGAAATGTCAATATGCAAATTATCATAGAATATGTGGAATAAAAGAAAGCGATTATCACAAAATAATGGATTTGGCAGAAAAACTCACAAATGAGATAGCAACAAGATATTATGGAAATGAAAAATATGATTAAAAAATAAAAAGAAGGGAAGGACAATTAGGTGGTGAGGAGAAAAACGATACCTGAACAAACAATAAAACGAGAGATAAAAAAACACATAAAAAACACACAGATAGACAAAAAAGCACTACATGAGATCAGAATAGAAATAAACAACTATCTAAAAGACCTATGCCAGCTGATCCTCTTCCATCACAACTGGGAAAACCAACAACGAAGAAAACAAGGACTACCACCAAAAAAACGGATAACAAGGAAAACAATAAAAAACATAATATACCAAATAGACAATACAATAGAATACAAACAATATGGGGGTGAAAGCGAAAAAACAAAAAAAACACAACCACAACCGCTTTTTGAGGTGATGTACCAGTGAACACAATCCTGCAAGAATACAAAAACTATCTCTGCGGGAGATACAGAAAACAAAGAACAATCAAAAACTACTACGAAGAAGCAAAACAATTCCTAAAACACCTAAACAAAAACCCAAAAAACCTAACAAAACAAGACATAGAACAATACAGGATACACATATACCAAAAATACAGCAGAAACACAATAACAATCAAACTATGCTCACTAAACCATTTCCTCGAATACCTTGAAAAACCAGAGCTACGAGTAAAAACACCACCACTCGAAATAACAGAACAACCAACACTAACAGAAGAAGAATACAAAAAACTATACGAATGCGCACACATAGACGTTGAAACACTACTAATATTCAAACTACTAAGCCTACTACTACGACCACAGGAGATAATAAACCTAAAAATACAAGACAAACAAGATGACATACTACACATAAGAGATGGAAAAACAGGAAGCAGCTACATAATACTCGACCCAGAGACACAAAAAACATGGGACATATACACAAAATATGCACGAGAAAAACCAAAACCACAATACCAGGACTACCTGTTCATAAACACAAGCAACCGATGCAAAGGAGAAAAATACACCAACCCACAACACATAAGAACAAAAATAAAAGAACTCGGAATACGAGCAGGACTAAACAAAAAAATAACACCCTACATGATAAAAAGAACAATGATAACACTAATGATGGATCAATACAGCCAATACTACACAGGAGACCCAAAAATAGTCCAAAGAATGGCGAGACACAAAGACCTAAAAACCACGCTAAGATATGATCAGAGAACAGACCATGATATTAGAAAATACCTATTTTCAAAATCATACAAAAGCATTTTGTGCAAGAATAATCTCCCGCAAAGTTTAAATAATAGAAACATGGGGGAGAAGGAAAGTAATGATAGTTGTGTTTTTTCCTTCTCCATCTCCACCTTTTTTGATGTTGTTTTTGAGACTTCTTTTTTGAGAGACGGGTCTACATGCTGGGATGTTTTTTTCTCACCGGCAATTTCTATCCCATCCTCCCCCTCCATGTGTGAATTGTTTGACCCGTCTCTCACTCCCCCGTATATTGCTGGTGGTGATATGGTTTGAAAAAAGAGGTTGCATTCAAACTTGAAAAAACAGCTTTGGAAATTGCAGATAGATTTAGCCGATGGGATAGAGAACACAATAACAATAAAGAGATTTTCAACGTTGCAGAGATTATACCTCTTAGCGAAAACACAGCAGCGGTGATCCTTGAAAAAAATACTGGTAAAAGAGCAATAGCATTCTGCTACTATCTCAATACTATGGGTGGGGTTTGGCGTTATTTTATACCAACAGATAGCCATCTACTTGGGCTTGAACGGTTGAAAAACCTTGTTTTTGAGATTGAAAAACACAACTACCAGTATAATTTCAAAGACATAGAGTTGGAGGCGAACATTTAATGATAAAAACATTTATAAACAATAAATTAAGAATTAATAAAAAAAGATATAGTATAAGGCAGTTGTATATATATATTATATATATACATTTTGTTTTTGTTGTTGTTTTTTGGGGGTGGGATTTATTCATTTAACATCAATTAGAATTAGTGATGAAGATTATGATTATATCTTAAAACATGGTCTTAAAATCTCTGAGATTTTTAAAATAGGGCTTGCTCAGATAAAAACTGAGATGCTTGAGACTGCGTATGATGAGTTGGCGAAATTGCAGAAAAAAGTATATAATTTGCAACAGAAAATATATATTTTGGAACAGGAAAATATATACAATCAAGACAAAAATATATACAATTTGGAAATTTTGTTTAAAAACTTTTTGGTTGCTAAACGTTATCAATATTCTGATAATCAAAATCTTACTTGGCTTGAACCTCGTATTAGAAAACTGCGTAAAAATGGTATATCTCATAGTAAAGAGCGTATTTTAGAGCTTTGTAAAGATTATTGTAAAAAATTTTTGGATGAAAATGGTGGTGAGGAAAAAATATGACTCTTGGTAGTGATAAGGAGTATTGGGATGATGTTACAAAAGCATTGTATAAGGCTGTTCGTGTTTTTTATAGGTCTCTTGAGGATAGGGGTTGGGATGCTAATATTGCTATAAAAATTGGTTTGTATCAGATTAGCTCTGATTATGAGTGTGTTCTTGAGGAGTTGCATTATTCTAATCTTGGTATGTATCTCCCAGATTATAATAGGTTGAAACGTTCTGGTGGTGAGGAGAATAATGGTGAATGTGAAATCAAAGGGTAATCGTTATCAGAAAAAGATACGAGATATTTTGCAACATGAGTATATTGATGAGTATAATCGTAGATGGCCTGAGCAATACTTGTATCTTGTGGAAACCTTTGGCAGGGATACTTTTTACAGTCCTGCGGATTTCATTGTCTATCAGCGTTATAAGGGTAATGATTTCCCTATTCTTTTCATAGAATGTAAGCATGTTAAAAAAGCAACTAATGCTATGAAACGACAATGGTGGGAGCATCTCAATAGGAATAATGGGATAATCATCTATAAGGAGCATGGTAGGAGGGAGGATATGGTTGTTTTTGATGGGTATCTTGGTGAACGACCACTTCGTGAGTGGATTAAGATAAGTCTTGGAGGGGATGAATAGATTTGGAGTTTAGAAAAATAGTTATACCATATAGTAGTAAAACCGAGTGGTTTAACATTATACCAATTGGGGACATACATCTTGGGCATGCTGGTTGTGATATAAAATATCTAAAGGATTTAATCAAATATGTTGAGGATAAGGAGAATACTTTTTGGATTGGCATGGGTGATTATTGCGAGTTTATAAATTATAGTGACCCCCGTTTTGATCCAAAAAATGTTCTTTCTAAGTATCTCACAGCTGGTGATATTGATAAGATGGTTCAGCTACAAATTGATGATCTCGTTGATATGCTTATTCCTATTCGTAATAAATGCATAGGACTATTGAGGGGTAATCATGAGGAGTCTTTGAGGCGTCATTATCATTATGATGTTTTATATGAGCTTGCTAAGGATCTTGATCTTAGTCGTGATTTGCTTCTTTATGATATTGCTAATGTTCGTCTTGTTTTTCGTCGTCAAGGGCGGCATACTCGTACTTATGATGTTGTTTGTGCTCATGGTAATGTCGGCGGTAGAACCTATGGTTATAAGGCTAATAGGATTAGTCAGCTTAAGCAGTGGTTTATAGCGGATATTTATCTTCTTGCGCATTCTCATATCAAGCTTGCTCAGACTTCTAATCTTATTTATTTTGATTATCGTGGTAATCAGCGTAAGAAGAAGATTATTGAGGCTTATACTGGTTGTTTTTTGCGTGGTTATGAGAAGAGTAAAACAAGTTATGTTGAGAAGTGGTTGTATCCTCCTACTGATATTGGTGTTGTGAAGATTATGCTGCATCCTGAGAGTGGTGATAAGCATGTTAGTCTTTAAAAGAAAAAAATTTTGGGTGAAAGAATGAGTAATAATATTCGTAGATATAGGTCGATTAGAGATGGGTTTGATGATGCAGATGATTTAGAATTGACAGCATTTGTTGGTGGAGAGAAATATGGGCATTGTATTCAGTTTACCATTGGTGGTAGATATGCTTGTCTTAGTGAGAAGCAATTGTTTGATTTGATAGAGGTTATGGTGAAAAGGTTGGCGTTGAGACCTGGTTTTTGTGCAACGGATTATTCCGATGAAAAACTTGTTTTTCCAGATGGAACTTTTAAGGAGGGAGATGAATGATTGTTTTTAAATCTGTTACAATTGGTTTATTACTATGTATATTGTATAGATTGAAGGGTATAATTCTTGATCCTGTGCAATTAATAATTGGTATACTTATTGTGTGTATAATTGATAAAATGTTAGAATCATGGGAGTAAAAATATGAGGGTGTTTAAGTTTAGAGCATGGGATAAATATGATGCAGAAATGATATATGATGTAATAATTGGAAAGGATTTCCTTGCTACTACTCGGTGTAAGCATGATGTTTACGGGGATATTATTGCAGTTTCACAAAACAATTGGGAGGAAAGATATGAGATTATGCAGTTTACTGGTCTTAGGGATAAGAATGATAGGGAAATCTATGAGGGAGATATTCTTAAAATTTATAGGGAAGATATTTATGATAATAGTATAGAAATTGAAAAAATTGGAAAGGTTGTTTTTAGGGACGGTGCTTTCTTTTTAGAACCTGCTTTAGAAGAGGGTTGGTTTTATATTTTATCATCAGAGTTAGAATATTGGGATAATGAGGGATATGAGTATGAGGTTGTTGGTAATGTTTTTGAAAAACAAGAATTGTTGAAAAAGGGGAGATAGTTATGCCTGTGTTTGTTTTGTCTAAAAACGCTGAGAAAATCACACATGAGGTTAGAAAAACAATTACCAGGGAGCTTTTCAAAATAGCGATGCGGAATGGTATTGATACTCGTTTTATAGATGATAGTAAGAATGTTAATGATGCTATAGATGCTATCGCTGGTTGTTTTGCTTTTCTTATTGACAATGTGAAAATCAACAAGGGTTTGAAAAAACAATATGAAAATTTTGAAAAAAACAAACAATTTTGGGAGGTGATAAAAAAAAGATGAATATAAACCCTGAGGAGATAAACCAAATACAGCAGGCTTTGAACAGCATTGAAAACTGGACACTTGAGGTTTTTAACATCTGGGAGAGTGCCAAGGGAGATTTGAAAATAACTATTCGTCTTGGAAGAAAAACAAACTAAAAAAAAATAAGAAGGGGAGGCGGCTGAAAAAATGGTTAGAAAAAAGAATATTAAAGATATGATAAATTATGCAAGAGTTGAAACAACCATATATTATTACCATCGAGAAATACATTCAATAGAAGACATACTTGATATTCTTAGATATTTCATAAAAGATGACGCGGTTATTTCATCTATATCTGTTGATCATGATTGTATAAAGATAGAAGGAATCAAAAAAATAGAATAAGAAAATTTTTGAGGAGAGATACAAAATGATATTAGATTATGTTTTTGGAATAATGGTATTCATATACACATGGGTGACAGGTTTCCTACTGCATGAGCTGTGTCATGTTCTTGAGGCGATGCGTCAGGGTGCGAAAAAAGGTTTTATACATGTCAATGGAACCGGTTTTCTCGCCTACTATGATGGCATGATCAAAGATAAAATACTTTTCGCATGGGCAGGCGGACTATACAGTGGGATAATACTCTTGATAGTGGGGTTTATAGCATACTACTACAACAATCCTGTGTTTTATATACCAATATTAACAGTGGCAGTGGTTAACATTGTATACAGTTTTTATGAGAAAAAGTATCTTTATGTTCTTAGCACAAAAGACTACTACCTATATCATTATCTCCTATATCTCATAGTGTTGGTTGGCATGTTTATCTTCTGGAGCATAATGTTCTGGTAAAAAAAACAGAGTGGGATGGGGTGCACAGGGTTTTGAAAAAAACAAGATGCATGTATTGTAAAAAAGAGATAATTAATAAACGTGGACGTCCGCGGAAATATTGCAAGACATGTTACAAGTTTCATAGACGGCAGTATCTTGCAAGATATAGACTCAGGTATCGGTTGCATAAGCCCAGATCTGCATGGGCGACAAGGGAATATTATCAATTCTATAAATTTTTATTAACACTTCCAATTGAGGATTTACAAGTGCTATTTTTGAAACGTAAAAAAGAATGTAAATACGCTATGGGTGATGATCTACGAAAACTTAGGACGGAGATGAGTATTATTCGCGATGTTGTAGAGCTGCTTAAAATACAACATCAGGATCAAAAAAATTAGGGTTGGATTTTTTGTTTTCAATAATTAATATGATTGAAAAAATAATGTTAACTTGTAGGGTGCGCCGATAGCTATGGGCGGGGGCTTGGCTTTCTCCGAAGCCAGGCAGGTGGGAAAAACATAACTATGCCTATACAGGGGATAAGAGGAATTTCAGCAAATTATGGTTAAGATGCCTGACAAAAAAATTTTTTTAGTATGATGGCATCCATAGCAATTGTGCAAGAATAACATTTTCTTCTTTTTTCTCTTATCCCCTGGGGTAAAACAGAGGATTGATATGCACAAGACCTGCCCATGTTGTAAAAGATATGTTCGTGTTACAAAGAAGAGGCATATCTGTAAATGTGGTTATGATTTCAAAATCTGTTTTGATGAGCTATGAAAATTGAAAAGAAGAAAATATCTGAGCTTAAACCTGCACCTTATAATCCCAGAGTTGATATTAAGGAGAACAAATACTTTTATGAGAAACTCTATCGTAGTATAAAACAGTTTGGACTCGTTGAGCCAATAGTGTGGAATAAGCGGACTGGTCATGTTGTCGGTGGAAATCAGCGGTTGCAAATCCTCAGGGATGAGGGTGTTGAAGAGGTTGATGTTGTAGTTGTTGATCTTCCGCTTGAGGAGGAAAAAGCTCTCAATATTGCATTGAATAAGATTGTTGGGGATTGGGATAGGGAGAAACTCGCCAGTGTTCTCAATGAGTTGAATGATATTGATGATTTTCTTATACAGCTCAGTGGTTTTGATGAAAAAGAACTAAACAGTATCATAGACAGTTATAGAGAAGTTGAGGAGGATGATTTTGACGTAGACGCCGCCTTGGAACATGAACCAAAATACAAAATAAAAAGAGGAGATGTCTATCAGCTTGGTAATCATAGGCTTATGTGTGGTGATGCAACCAACCCTGATGATGTTAGTAGGTTGATGGATGGAAAAAAAGCAGATATGGTATTTACTTCCCCACCCAATAGGGTGGGGAAACAATATGAGTATCAAAAAAGTATAGAAGAAATAAACGAATTTATCAAAAACACATGTATAAATCTTAAAAACTCAGTTAAGAAAGATTTTTCAAGGATTATCATAAACACATGGACTGGAAACGGCAAACAATATACTGGAAAAGTGGAGACCTTGCTATTAATCGATAAATGGATTTATTATCTCAAACCAGAATGGTTGATGCGTCATCTAAGATTTTGGATAAAAACAGGAGGATTACCAGCGCCAATACCACCAAAGAATGACATGATAGATCAGCATTGTGAGTTTATTGCAACGTTCTATAATATTTATGGAGAACAAAGAGGACAAAACAGAATAAATGAAAAATGGGTGTTACAAGGTTTTATAGATGATATAAAAGGAGAAGCATCATCTGAGGGGCATTGCGCTGCTTTTCCAGTTGAATTACCCTCTCGTTTCATTAGATTATATAGTTTAGAGAAAGAAATTATTTTAGATCCCTTTGGCGGCTCAGGCACTACTCTTATCGCCTGTGAACAACTCAACCGAATATGTTACATGATGGAAATCGACCCTGTCTATTGTAGTGTGATAATTGAGAGATGGGAGAAACTAACTGGTAAAAAAGCAGAGTATGTTGGTAATTATGGCTAAAAGAGGACGTCATTCAAAACTCACAGATGAACTACTTACAAAAATATGTAAATATATAGAGGCTGGAAACTATGCAAAAACCGCCTGTTTAGCCTGTGGTATAAGCGAGGTTACATTCTATGATTGGATTAAAAAAGGAGAACAGGCAATAAATGAAGGAAAAGATAACAAATATACTAAATTTCTTAAGTCAATCAAAGAAGCCCGTGCAAAAGCAGAAATCAGAAATGTAGCAATTATTAACAAGGCAGCGACAGATAATGCAAAACATGCTGAATGGTGGCTTGAAAGAACAAACCCAGAATATTGGGGTAGAAAGGATGAGTTTCATCTTGAGCATTCCGGTAAGATTGATATAGAATTGTTTAAAAAATATTTACAGGAGAATAAAAAATATGAGAAACAGAAGGAGAAATAAAAAGTTTTCAATAACTTCATTATGGGAAAATTTTGAATTTGGTAAAGACCCGCTTCTAAATGAGTGGGAGAGAAAATTAAAAGAATATACTACTTAGTCCGTGTATTATGAATTGGATGCTTATAACACAGAATAGGGTTTATATTGATAGTTTAACAGATCTGTTAAAACTTTCAAAACAACACAGGAATAGTGTTTTGACACATTCTCTGTTTTATAGTTTATGAGAGAAAAACTTCTCATTATTATGGATAACCTCTTCCAGCAGATAAAAGGAAGAGGTCTTTATGATTATCAGAAAAGATTGTTTCAAAGCAACAAAAAGTTCAAAATTGTAAACAAAAGCCGACAGGTAGGAATAAGCTATGCTCTCGCATGCTGGGGATTGTTAAATGCTCTACTTCTTGATAAGACAGTATTAATAGTATCCCCATCTGAACGTCAATCCAAGCATGTTATGGACTATGTAAGAGAGTTTTTGAACTATCTTAAAAATGATTTTGAGATAAGATTCCAGGAGGAGACCAAGCTCAGTTATATCTTCGAAGGCGGCGGTGCACTCTATTCGCTTCCGAACAACCCAAATACTGTTCGTGGTTTCAAAGCAGATCTGATTATTATCGATGAGTTCGCTCATTTCCTAAACAACACAGACAAGGAGATGATAACAGCTATAACACCAAGTATTTCTCGTGGCGGTGAGGTAATATTTGTATCCACGCCATTTGGCACAAAAAACATGTTCTACGAATACTGGCATAACAAAAAAGATTACGAGCATTTCACAATCAACTATAAGGATTGCCCAGATTTACAGATAAACCCAGATGATTTTGATGATCTCACATTTCAACAAGAATATAACAACCAGTTTCTTGAGGATAGCGATGAGAGCGAGTTTCCATTCGATTTGATAAGACAATGTATAAACCCAGATCTCATATATGAGGATTTGCAAAAAAATAAGATATACTTTGCTGGTGCTGATATTGGGCGGACAACAGATTTGACGGCATTGGTGGTTTTTGAAAAACAACAAAATAAATATGTTCTGCGTATGGTTAAAACTATGAAAAACACGCCCTATGTGGAGCAGGAAAAATATTTCACATACTTGCTCAGAAATTATACTTTTGAACAGTTTATGATTGATGAGACAGGCATTGGCAACATGCTCGCAGAGAACCTACGACGCAGATTTGGTTTTATACAAACCATCACGTTCAACAATGAGAATAAGCAGAAAATGGTTACAAACTTGAAACTGCTCATGCAGAAAAACCGGGTAATGTTGCCGAATGATGCCATTGTTATCAACAGCATCCGCATGATAAAACGAAAATATACATCGACAGGATATCTCAAGTTTGAAAGTGATCGTGATAGTGAGCTTGGACATGGCGATGTTTTCTGGGCGATGGCACTCGCACTATACAACGTTGAGCAGGAAAAAGCAGGTTTTTGGATAGGATAAAAAAACATGGAGAGGAATAAAATTAAAAATATGAGTGTAAACGGTGTAAACCGTGTAAACGGTTGTTGGTATATTTAAGTCGAATATAATCTTAAATTTTTTAGCTTAAATAAAGAAAAACCGTTTACATCGTTTACAGGGGTTACAAAACTTAAATGTTCAGTTAGGAGGGAAAAAAATTGGGAGATTATACCTACTCGTTGAAACATGGAGCATACATCGTATGGGATGGCGATCTTGCAACAGCAAGGGAGCTAAAAAACAAGACAGATGA
>Ga0190352_1000043_pt1 | contig 33882 bp, 28 predicted proteins | sample 4872131011_MG_FD_161682 | JGI IMG/M metagenome (GOLD analysis project Ga0190352, IMG submission 161682) | Hydrothermal vent microbial mat bacterial communities from Southern Trench, Guaymas Basin, Mexico - 4872-13-10-11_MG | ecosystem: Environmental > Aquatic > Marine > Hydrothermal vents >...
AGGAACTCTCAGATATAAAGGCTGGTGTTCTACTATGAAAAAGATGGTCGATCTTGGTCTTCTAGATGAGAAAGAAAAAGACTGGATAGGAATGACCTACCAGGATTTCATTAGAAGTTTAATAAATCAGCCCACAGCCACTGACCTTAAAAAGGCTTTAAGCGCTTATCTAAACATTGATGAAAATTCGGACATCATTCAGCGCTTTGAATGGCTTAGCCTTCTCAGCGATGAGTCTCTTCCTCTAACTAAGGGATCAGCCTTGGAAATCCTCGGGGCAAAAATGCTAGAAAAGCTGCAGTACAAAGAAGGAGAAAGAGATATGATTATCCTCCAGCATACTTTTTTAGCAGAATATCCTGATGGCCTAAAAGAGAAAATAATCTCTACTCTAATTGATTTTGGAGTTCCTCATGGCGATACCTCTATGGCCAGAACCGTAGGCTTGCCAGCAGCTATCAGCACCCGCTTAATCCTGGAGAAAAAAATAAGTTTGACTGGCGTTCATATCCCAGTTATCCCTGAAATTTATGAGCCAGTTCTTGAAGAATTAAAGAAGATGAACATTTCCTTTCAGGAAAAAATTGAGAAAATCTCCTGAAATAAATAACTTAAATTTATAGGACTCTCTTTAAAGGAGGGTAAATTGAGAAGAAAACCTGCAGTTGCTGGATATTTTTATCCTCAACAGAAAAGAGAACTGAGAAAGATGATAGAAAGTATGGTTCAACCTGATCAGGTAAAAAAAAGAGCCCGGGCTCTTATCTCTCCTCATGCTGGCTACATCTATTCTGGGCCAGTGGCCGCTGCCGTCTTTGCCTCAGTCTCTCTTCCTGAAAGGTTTGTCATTTTAGGGCCAAGTCATCGGGGTATAGAATCTCGTTTGGCCATCATGAAAGAAGGAATCTGGGAGACTCCTCTTGGAGAAATTCGTGTTGATACCAAGCTGGCTGAGCTTATCATTAGCCATTCTGAGTTAATAACTGAAGATAATGAAGCTCATTTAGGTGAGCATTCATTAGAAGTGCAGCTGCCTTTTATCCAATTTTTTAAATCAAATTTCAGCCTGGTACCAATTTGTATAGCTTATCATGCATCTTTTGAAGAACTGGAACAATTAGGAAAAGCTATAGCTACTGGCATTAAGGCTTTAGCCGAGGAAACAATGATTGTAGCCAGTACAGACATGAGTCATTACGTACCTCAAGAAGTAGCTAAAAGAAAGGATTTTTTAGCTATCAACGAAATTTTGAAACTTGAGGCTAAAGGTCTTTATGAAGTAGTCACCAAGGAGAATATTAGTATGTGTGGTTTTCAGCCCACTGTCTCAGCCTTGGTAGCAGCCAAATTGTTGGGGGCAAAAAGAGGTGAATTGGTCAAATATCAAACTTCAGGAGATGTGACCGGAGATTACCGGGAAGTGGTCGGTTACGCTGGCCTCAGAATTTTCTAAGAGACTAGTTTAAAGTTTAAAGTTGAAAGTTTAAGGTTAAAAGCTGGGAAAACAACCTCATTTTATGATTTATGACTTGTGATCCTAGAATCTTGTTTTTCCTCATTAAACGGTCTGTTGCGGACAGTGAACCATACATTTTTCTTGCCTTGAACTTTAAAATTTCTACTTTTTACTCTTTACTCCTGACTCTTTACTCTTTACATTTTGTTTACGCTTACCCGTTTAAACGGTATGCTGAGGACAGCAAACCCTAAAGCACAATGAAGGTTAACGTCTGCTGGGCGCAGCAAACCCTACATTTTTCTTGCCTTGAACTTTAAACCTTCAACTTTCTACTTTTTCCTCCTCACTCCTCACTATTTACTGTTTTTTACTGTTTATGGTTTTTATTGACAAGATTTTGAGATTAATGCTATAAATTCTCTGGAGGCACAGGGTGAGGAGATTGTATTTGAGAGAAAAAGATAAGAATATTCTAAATGTAATCGTCGAAAACTACCTTAAATTGGGCAAGCCCATAAGTTCTGGTTTTATCGCTGGCCAGGGTGTTCCTGTTCCTCCGGCTACAATTAGATATATTATGGCTAAATTGGAAGATCTGGGCTATCTTTATCAGCCCCATACATCAGCTGGGCGCATCCCGACAGATAAAGGCTTAAGGTTCTATGTGAATAATTTATTAGAAGAAGCTATTTTACCCGAAGAACATCTTGAGTTACCCACAGAAAAATTTTATCTGAAAAAACCAGATTTCAATTCCCTTCTTTCTGAAGTTTCAAAAATATTGGCAGATTATTCTAATAACTTAGGATTTGTCTTATCTCCTAGAATCTCAAGGATAAATTTTAATCATCTGCGTTTTATCAAAATAGCAGAAGAAAAAGTAATGATTATTCTCATTACTTCATACAATTTAGTTTTGACTGAAATAGTCAAGACTAGCACCTATTTCACTCAGGATGAACTGGATAGAGCCTCTGATTATATTAACAAAAGCTTCAGAGGCAGAAACCTGCTTTTTATAAGAGATTACCTTCTCCATGAACTTCCTAATTATAAACTCCGCTACGAAGATATAATGGTCAAGTTGATTTCTCTGCTAAAAGCCTATATCTTTCAAGAGGAAGAAGAAAATCGGATATTCCTCCAAGGAACTTCAAAACTTCTGGACAAGCCTGAATTTTTTGATTTGGAAAAATTAAAATCTCTATTTCAACAGTTTGAAGAAAAAGCCAAACTGGCCAAACTCATTTCTGATTTTATAAGTCTTGATAAAGTTAAGGTCTTAATTGGTTCTGAACTTAACCTTCCTGATATATCTGATTGTTCTCTTGTTCTTTCACATTATGGTTATAACCGTCAAGTGCTGGGCTCTTTAGGAATAATAGGCCCTAAAAGAATTCCCTATAAAAAAATTATTCCCTTGGTAGACAGCATAGCTAAAAAACTGAGCCGTACCATAAGTTTCAATCATTAAAGGAGGCAAAAAATGGCCCCAATAGCTGAAGACAAGAAAACTTCAAAGCAAGAAAAGAGCAAGGAAGGAAAAGTCGAAATAGAATATTTAACCGAGAAAAAAAAGCAATACCACTCTCAATCTGAGCAGGAAAAACTGTTAAAGAACAGGCTGAAGAAGAAAGAAGCAGAAATTAAATATCTTAAAAAAGAAATTACTAAGCTCAAAGAGGAATACCTGAGACAACTGGCTGAAAAAGAAAACTTAAGAAAGAGATTGGAAAGGGAAAAAAGTGAGTTTTACGATTATGCTCTTAGTGAACTTCTGAAGGAATTTCTAGTTGTCCTCGACAATTTTGAAAGAGCTCTAGAAAGCCAAGACGAGACTGATGGTAAGAGTTTTCGGGAAGGTATTCAGATGATTTACAAGCAGTTCCGCGATCTATTACTCAAACAGGGCGTAACTCCCATAGAGATCAAGGAAAAAAAATTTGATCCCTATCTCCACCAGGCTTTTGTCACTGAAGAATCAGCCGATGTTAAAGAACCTCAAGTAAGCGAAGAGCTTCAACGCGGCTATAAGCTTCATGATCGTCTCCTTCGCCCTTCTTTGGTTAAAGTTATTGTTCCTAAAAAAGGTAAGTAAATATGGAGAATGTTATTGGCATAGATTTAGGAACCACTTATTCTTGTGTTGCTTATTTAGAAGGCAGTGAACCTCGCATCATTCCCAATCTTGAAGGACAAGCAACAACTCCTTCGGTGGTTAGTTTTACTTCCACTGGAGAAAAACTGATCGGAAATCTGGCTTTACGCCAGGCTATTACTAATCCTCAAAAAACAATTTTTGCCATTAAAAGATTCATGGGTAAAAAATTCAATTCAAAAGAAGTTCAACAAGCCAAAGAGAGGATGCCTTACCATTTAACTGAAGCTGAAAATGGTGATGTAGCTGTAGTTGTGGATTCCAACTTGATTAGCCCACCTGAAATATCAGCAATGATCTTGAGTTATTTAAAGAGGTGTGCTGAAGATTATTTAGGCCAAAAAATTAAAGAGGCTGTTATTACTGTCCCTGCTCATTTTGACGATCATCAACGTCAAGCCACTAAAGACGCGGCTCAAATAGCTGGCTTAGAAGTGCTGAGAATCTTCAACGAGCCCACAGCCGCCAGTTTGGCTTATGGCTTTAATAACCAACAAGAAAAAACTATAGCCGTCTATGATATGGGAGGAGGAACCTTTGATATTACCATAATGGAAATTAGTGATGGCATTTTTAATGTTTTGGCTACAAATGGAAATACTTTTCTCGGAGGAGAAGATTTTGATAACAGGATAATTAACTGGTTGATTGAAGACTTCAACAGAGAGCATCAGATAGACCTTACTCCGGACAAATTTGCTCTCCAGAGAATTAAAGAAGCAGCTGAAAAAGCCAAAAAGGAACTATCCTACACTTTAGAGTCTGAAATAAACCTGCCTTTCATCTGCTCTGAAAAATCAGTCTCAAAACACCTAAAAAAAACGCTTTCCCGTCATAAGTTGGAGTCCATGACTGAGGATTTAGTAGATAAAACTTTTCCTTTTATAGAACAGGCCCTTGAAGCCAGTAAACTTCCGCCTAAGGCTATAGACCAAATTATTTTAGTTGGTGGTCAGACCCGCATGCCTCTCATCCGCCAAAAAATTTCTGAATTTTTTGGCAAAAAACCTATTCAAAATATTAACCCTGATGAAATAGTGGCTATTGGGGCAGCCATTCAATCAGGAATTTTAAAAAATAAGATGGGCGCCTTAGTAGTCTTGCTAGATGTTACTCCCATCTCTTTAGGCATAGAAACTGAAAACGATACTTTTGTCAAAATAATCGAGAAAAATACAACTGTTCCAGCTCGCAAAACAATGGCTTTTACTACGGTCGAAAATAACCAAAAAAGAGTGAAAATCCATGTCCTTCAAGGTGAAAGTGATAAAGCTTCCGAAAATGTATCTCTGGCCACTTTTAATTTAGTGGGCATTGAAGACGCTCCAGCCGGCATACCTCAGATAGATGTAGCTTTTGAAGTGGATGTGGACGGACTGGTCAAAGTTTCAGCTAAAGATGTAATTACTGGTCGCGAGCAGAAAATAGAAGTCAGACCTTCTTCCGGCCTGACCAAAGAAGAAATTAACAAACTTGTCCAAAAGTATAAAGAAAAAGAGAGTAGAGAAGATAAAAATGATCAAACGAGATTACTATGAAATATTAGGAATTTCCCGCCAAGCCTCTCCTGAGGAAATTAAAAAAGCTTACCGCCAAATGGCCTTAAAATACCATCCTGACCGCAATCCTGGCAATAAAGAAGCTGAAGAAAAATTTAAAGAAGCGGCTGAAGCTTACAGCGTCCTTATTGATCCAGAAAAACGCTCAATCTACGACCGCTTTGGCCATGATGGGCTTCGAGGCGAAGGCTTCAGTGGTTTTTCTGGTTTCGATTCTTCTATTTTCGAAGATTTTGAAGATATTCTGGGAAACTTCTTTAGTTTTGGCTTCGGCGATATTTTTGGCAGTCGTCGATCTCGATCAAGAACTTATGCTCCCCAGAGAGGAAGAGATCTGGTTTTAGAGCTTGAATTATCTTTAGAAGAAGCCGCTTTTGGTCTGGAAAAGGAAATAAAACTTAACCGAACTGAAATTTGTCCAACTTGTCAGGGAACAAAGCTCCGTCCAGGAACTAAGAAATCTGTTTGTCCTCGATGTCAAGGACGCGGTCAGATTCGCTATCAACAGGGTTTCTTTACCGTCTCCCGTACCTGCTCTGCCTGCCATGGAAGCGGTGAGATAATCACCAATCCCTGCCCTGAGTGTCGGGGTTCTGGAAAAATAAAAAAGAAAAGGATCTTAAACATAAAGATACCAGCCGGTGTAGACGAGGGGACAAGGTTAAGAATAGCCGGTGAGGGAGAGGCCGGAGATAGAGGCGCCTCCAGAGGTGATCTTTATGTAATAATCCGTCTGAAGAAACACAAGTTTTTTGAAAGAGACGGTCACAACCTCTACTCTAAGATTTCTATTTCTTTTGTCCAGGCTACCCTTGGGGCTACAGTGGAAATTCCCACCCTTGAAAAGAATGAATTGCTTCACATCCCGCCAGGAATCCAGCCTGGCACAGTCTTAAAAGTGAAAGGTAAAGGTCTTAAAGCTTTGGGCAGCAACCGTAAAGGGGATTTATTTATTAAAATAAACATTAAGACTCCTCAAAATTTGACTAAAGAACAGAAAGCCCTTATTAAAAAATTTGCTGAATTGAGAGGGGAAAATCCTGAAGTTATCGATAAAAGTATCATAAGCAAAGTAAAAAATATATTTCACTAGAGCAGAAATTTGACCTCAAACCGCTTTTTTATCGACCAAACAAAACTTTGTTCTTCTTCTCAGGTTTTTCTTTCAGGAGAAGAACACCATCATTTGAGCCGGGTGGCCAGAATTAGTACCAAACAAAACGTCTGGTTATTCGATAGCTTAGGTATAAGTTATCTAGCTCGAGTAGAGAAAATAGAGAAAGAAAAAACCACTTTATCCATTCTCAAGAAGTTCGAACCGGTCCAACCAGCTGTTAAAATAACTTTAGCTCAAGCTCTTGTTCGCTCCAAAAAAATAGAATTTATCCTACAAAAAGCAACCGAACTAGGCATTAGTATTTTTCTTCCTGTCATTACTGCTCATTCTATAATTAGAATAAAGGAAAAAAGAGACAAAATAAAAACAAGATGGTTAAAAATAGCTCGAGCTGCGCTTAAACAAAGTCGGAGAACCATTCTTCCTTTAATCCTTGAACCTCTACCTTTAGAAAGAGTCCTAAAAGAAAGAAAAGAAGATTTGAAACTTTTTCTTAATGAAAATAAAGGAAAATATTTAAAAGATGTTTTAATCTCTCCTCCAAAAATTCCATCTTCCCTGATAATTCTGGTAGGCCCTGAGGGAGGCTGGAGTCCTCAAGAAGAAAAAGAAATCTCAGCAGCTGGCTATCAAGGAATTAGCCTTAGCCATTATGTCTTGAGGACAGAAACAGCCGCTTTAGCTAGTCTGGCTATGATTTCTCATTTTTGGAATTTATAACATGTTTCTCAAAGGACAAAAAGTAGGAAAGTATGAAATAATTCGCTCTTTAGGCAGTGGAGGTTTTGGTTCCGTTTTTTTGGCCAAAGACACTTGGCTGGATATCAAAGTAGCCATCAAAGTTCCCCATAAACAATCGGTGGAGCTTTACAAACTTTTGAAGGAGCCCCGCCTTCAAGCTGCTCTTAATCATCCTAATATTGTCCGTATGCTAACAGCTGAAAAAGAAAACAAAATTTTTTTCATGGTCATGGAATATGTAAAGGGCAAATCCTTGGAAAAAATACTGGAAAAAGAAAAGCTCCTGGATATTGAAAAAGCCATCAATTTTATCACCCAAATATCCTATGGTGTTGACCATGCTCATAAAAACAAGATTATTCACCGTGATCTAAGGCCTTCCAACATAATAATTTCAGAAGATGGGACAGCCAAAATTACAGATTTTGGCACTTCTGTCTGGCTTAATAATATTCCTTACGCTTCCACCCGAATTGGTTCGCCTCCTTACATGGCTCCAGAGCAGTTTTTAGGAAAAGCTACTTTCAGCTCCGATATCTATTCTATAGGTTGTATATTTTATGAAATGCTTATCGGCCATCCGCCTATCATCGATCCAGACCCATTTAAGATTATGGAAAGAGCTCAGCAAGGAAAAATTACACCACCTCGCTTAAAGAAGAGCAGCGTTCCTAAAAAAATCAACCAAATCATTATGAATTGTTTAACTTCAAAAGTGGAAGAACGCTACCAACGGGCCTCAGAAATAATCAGAGAATTGGCCACTTTTAAAGGAAAGGATGCTAAAAAAACGGAAATAGAAGATATTATGAAGAGGATCAAAGCCAGAGAAAGGACTACCGCGGCTTTATGCTGGAACTGTCGGCGGCCACTGCCATATAAAGCAAAGATCTGCCCTCACTGCGGAGAAAAAATCTGAGCCTACCTTGGTTTGACTTAAAAATTTAATTAAGTTAAGATTAGATGCTCATCATTAAAGGAATTATAATCATAAAGATAATATCATTTTTATATTATTTTCTTTGAGGAGTAATATATGAGTCCCTTTAATGAAAATGGTAAAGTGTGGATGAACGGCCAGTTAATTCCCTGGAAAGAAGCTAATATTCATGTAGCTTCTCATGTCATCCATTATGGCACTTCTATTTTTGAAGGTTTTAGAGCTTATGAGACTCCCAAAGGAACAGCAATTTTCAGGCTTGAAGGCCATATTAAAAGACTTTACAATTCCTGTAAAATGTACCGTATGGAAATTCCCTTCAGTCTTGAGCATTTCTCTCAGGCCGTTATTGAGACAGTAAAAGCTAACAATCTAAAAGCTTGCTATATAAGACCTGTAGTCTACCGCGGTTATGGTAAGTTGGGTGTTGATCCCTTTCCTTGTCCGGTAGAATGTGCCATTCTTGTCTGGGAATGGGGGCAGTATTTGGGAAAAGATGCTTTAATTAAAGGAGTTGACGTTAGAATATCTTCCTGGCAGCGCATGGCTCCCAATACTTTTCCGGCTCTGGCTAAATCAGGAGCTAATTATATGAATTCTCAACTGATTAAAATGGAGGCTATTTTAGATGGTTACACAGAAGGCATTGCTCTCAATGTCAGAGGCCATATCAGTGAGGGGAGTGGGGAAAATGTATTTGTTGTTTTCAACAATTCCCTTCATACTCCACCTCTTTCCTCTTCTATTCTTCCTGGAATTACTAGAGATACAGTTATAAAATTAGCTCAAGATCTTGGTCTTACCTTTATTGAAGAAACAATTCCCCGCGAAATGCTTTATATTGCCGATGAGGTCTTTTTTACTGGCTCAGCGGCTGAGATTACTCCAATTCGTTCTGTGGATAAAATAATAATTGGCAAAGGAGAAAGGGGCCCGGTAACCAAAAAAATCCAAGACGAATACTTTGCCTATATAAACGGAGAAAGAGAAGATAAATATAAATGGCTGACTTATATTTAAGGGGGGAGAAAATGGATATAGATGAATTATTAAAAATTGCCATTGAAAGAGATGCTTCTGACCTTCATCTGAAGGCCGGAAATTATCCTATTATCCGCATCCACGGTCGCCTGGAGCCTTTGACTCAGTATCCCAAACTTACTCCAAGAGATACTTTTGAGCTATCTGAACAAATAACTACTGACTACCAAAAACAAAAATTAAAAAATGATATGGATCTCGATTTGGCTTACAGTTTACCCGGTTTTGGTAGATTTAGAGGTAGTATTTACCATCAACGAGGCACCATAGCTCTTGTCTTGAGAATTATCCCTTTAGAAGTTAAAACAATAAAAGAATTAAACTTACCTGAAGTCTTGGAAGGAATCGCCTTGGAACAAAGAGGCTTGGTTTTAGTCACCGGAACCACTGGAACAGGAAAAACCACAACTTTAGCAGCTATGATTGACCACATTAATACTCATCGCCGGGAAAACATTATCACCATTGAGGATCCTATAGAATATTTACATCGCGATAAAAAGAGTTCAATAAGCCAGAGAGAAGTGGGGGTTGATGTTACCAATTTTGCCCGTGGCCTCAGAGCTTCTCTTAGAGAAGACCCTGATGTCATCTTAGTCGGTGAAATGAGAGACCTGGACACCATTGAAACAGGCCTTCTAGCTGCTGAAACCGGCCATTTAGTCTTGAGTACAGTTCATACTCTTGATGCACCTGAAACCATCAATCGTATCATCTCTGTTTTTCCTCCTCATCATCAACGTCAGATCCGCTTTCAGCTGTCAAGTATTCTTAAAGCAGTTATTTCAATGCGACTAATTCCTACCAAGGATGGTCAAGGTAGAGTCCCAGCAGTGGAAATTATGATCAATACTCCCTATATTAAAGAATGTATAAACGACAGAGAAAAGACTATTCTCATCAGGGATGCTATCCAAGCTGGTGTTTCTCAATATGGGATGCAAACTTTTGACCAGTCAATCTATAATCTTTATCAGCAAGGTCTTATTTCTTATGAACAAGGAATGCGATACTCCTCAAGTCCTGATAATTTTAAACTAAGAGTAATGGGAATTCGCTCCACTTTAGATGTGGCTTTGGAAGATATGGAAAAGGAGCTGGGTAAAATAAGCAAGGAGAAAAAAGAAGAAATGGAAGAAGAGGAGGAAGCTGAAGAAGAAATCAAAAAAGAAAAAAAAAGATAAATGAAAGCCCAGCAATTAAGAGAAATATTCCTAAATTTCTTTGCTAATAAAAATCACAAAATAGTCAAGAGCTCTTCCCTTCTACCTAAGGATGACCCCACCCTCCTTTTTACCAATGCAGGCATGAATCAATTTAAAAATATATTTTTAGGCTTGGAGAAGAGGAGTTACAAACGAGCTGCTTCTGTCCAAAAATGTCTCCGTGTCAGCGGTAAACACAACGATCTTGAACAAGTGGGTAAGACCAATAAGCACCATACTTTTTTCGAAATGCTGGGAAATTTTTCTTTTGGCGATTACTTTAAGAAAAAAGCCATCGAATATACCTGGGAGCTGGTAGTAGATGTTCTCAAATTAGACAAGAACAAAATCTACGTAACCGTCTATAAAGAAGATAATGAAGCTTTCAATCTTTGGCATAAAAATATTGGTCTAGGCAAAGAAAGGATATTTCGCTTTGGCAAAAAAGATAATTATTGGGCTATGGGAGAAACTGGCCCTTGTGGTCCCTGTTCAGAAATTCATTATGATTTGGGCCCAGCCATTGAAAAAGGGACGCCTTATGAGCTTATTAAAAAAGGAAGTGACCGTTTCATAGAGCTCTGGAACCTAGTCTTCATGCAGTTTTATCAGGATGAGAAAGGCCAACTCCATTCTCTTCCTTCACCCTCTGTAGATACAGGAATGGGCTTGGAAAGGCTGGCTGTTTGTCTTCAGGGGAAAAAAAGCAGTTTTGAGACAGATCTTTTTTTGCCTTTAATTGAAGCTGTCTGTGATCTTAGCCAAAGAGAATATCCAGTGGAGGATAAAAAAGAGGAAATTGCCATCAGAATAATCGCCGATCATGTCCGGGCTATTACTTTTTTAATTGGCGACGGCATCATGCCTTCTAATGAGGGCCGAGGTTATGTCCTTCGCCGCTTAATCCGACGAGCTTATCGTCGCGGAAACAAATTGGGAATTGAAGAGCCGTTTTTATATAAACTGGTTGGGGTTGTAGTCGATATTATGAAGGATGCCTATCCTGAGCTCTTATCTTCAGCTAATCATATTTCCAAGATATGCTTGGCTGAAGAAAAACGTTTTCATCTAACTCTCTCTTCAGGCCTGCGGACTTTCCTAAGCTACGTCGATCAGGCTAAAAAAGAGAACCACCATCAGTTGATTGGGGCCAAAATCTTCAAATTATATGATACCTATGGTTTTCCTTTAGATCTATCTCGAGAGCTAGCCCAAGAAAAAGGTTTAACTATAGACGAGAAAGGCTTCCAGCAGGAGTTAGAGAAACAAAAAAAGAGAGCTCGCCTCTCCTGGAAAGGAGCTATTGATCACCAGCGTCAACAAGTGTATAAAAAACTTTCTCATTTTCCTCTTCAATTCGTAGGCTATAATAAGAGTAAAATTTCTGGAGCTACAATTTTAGCTATTGTCCGGGATGGCCGGCAAAGGCTTAGCCTTGAAAAGGGAGAGGAAGGTGAAATCTTTCTGGATAAAACGCCTTTCTATGCTGAAGCGGGGGGCCAGATTGGCGATAAAGGCATTCTTAAGAACCCCCATTTTTCAGGAATTGTCAATAGTACATATTATCCCATTCCTGATTTAATTGCTCACAAGGTTCAAGTCATTTCAGGTAAATTAACGGTCAAAGATAAGGTAGATGCGGCCATAGATCTTGGGCGCCGCCGAGCTACCAGTTGCAATCATACAGCTACTCATCTTCTCCATGCTGCTCTAAGGCAGATTCTTGGAGATCACATTAAACAAGCAGGCTCGTTGGTTAGCCCCCATCGGTTGAGATTTGACTTTACTCATTTTGCCCCCTTATCTTCTTCAGAGTTGGCTCAGATTGAACTCTTGGTTAATGAAAAGATAAGAGAAAATATTCCAGTTAAAACTAAAATTACCACTTTAGAGCAAGGATTAAAGGAAAGAGCCATAGCCATTTTTGAGGAAAAATATGGAGAGAAAGTGAGAATGGTCATTGTCGGCGATTTCAGTAAGGAATTGTGCGGAGGAGTTCATGTTAAAGCTACTGGTGAAATAGGCCTCTTCAAAATAATTTCTGAATCGAGCATTGCCGCTGGCATGCGCAGAATTGAAGCCCTAACTGGAGAAGAAGCTTTAAAATATATTCAACAAACTGAAAATGTATTAGCTGAAATTCAATCTTCTTTAAATTCTTCCCGCTCAGAAATAATCCAGCAGCTGACTAAACTCATAAATTCTTTAAAAGTAAAAGAAAAGGAAAACAAGTCCTTAAGGCAAAAAATTGCCTCTCTTCAATTCCAGCCTCAAAAGGGAAAAATTAAAGAAGTAAAGGGAATTCCCGTATTTATTCAAAGAGTAGAAGGACTGAATCAAACTGAACTGAGACAATTAGCTGATTCTCTCAAACAAAAAATAGGAAGGGGTGTGATAGTCCTAGGTATGACTTCTGAAGATAAAGTTTTTCTAGTAGCTTCGGTCAGCCAAGATCTAACTTCCAGGATTAAAGCCAATGAGTTTATAAAGCAGATTGCTCCAATCATAAAAGGTGGGGGAGGAGGCCGCCCGGATTTTGCTCAAGCAGGAGGAAGAAACGGCGCTGGCCTGGATAAAGTTCTGCAAAAATGCTTTTCCCTTCTAGAAGATATTATTCATTAATAACTAAAAGGCAGATGAAGTCAGCAGGGAAGGAAGGGGTTATTTTTTCTAAATAAAAAATCACCCTTAAAGAGGATTGATAAAAAAGCTATAATTTGCAAATATAATTGAAGATAAGCAATGAGACCCAAAAATAAAATATTCAGAGTACTTAGCATTTGGGGATTAATAGTAGCTTTCTTTATTTTTTTTGCCTTTTTAGCCGTACCTGCACTCAAAGCCACTAACCAAGGGCAATTAAAGAAACAATTAGATCAGTTGATTAAGACCATAGCTTCCCGCTATAAAGTGCCACCAGAACTTGTTCATTCCATTATTGATGTTGAGTCCAATTACAATCACAAAGCTGTTTCTCCTAAAGGGGCCGTAGGGCTCATGCAACTTATGCCTGAGACAGCAAAAAAGTACGGAGTAATAGATATTTATGATCCCCGCCAAAATATTGAAGGAGGAGTGAAATATTTAAAAGATTTAATGAAACTTTACAACCGTCGAACTGATTTTGTCTTGGCTGCTTACAATGCCGGCCAAGAAGCCATAAAAAAATACGGGGGGATACCGCCTTATCCAGAAACAAAGAATTATATTGAAAAGATTAAAGCTTCCTATCCTAAATCTTTCATTACAACCAGAACTAAAATATATAAGTTTTATGATGATTCTGGCAAATTAATATTAACTAATACCCCTTATTTATTCACCTTCAGCAAAAAGAAAGGAGACTGATTCTTCCTCTATTCTTTTTAGAAATAGCCTTTGACTAACAAACTGCGATTAACAATTTCAAAAACAGCCGGCAATCTGCCCAGCTGTTCCCCATCTAATTCTATCAGTACTTCTTTTTCTCCCTCTTCAGGATAGGCCTCTATTCTTTTTCCCCGAACCCAGGATATTTTATGATGGGAAAGGTGGCTTCCAGTATAAATTCTCCAGACATTCCTAAAAAACTCTAAAGCTTTCATCCCCTTTATTAAGACTACATCAAACAGGCCATCATCCAGTTTTGCTTGGGGAGCTATTTTCATTCCTTTGCCAAAAATCCGGCCATTGGAAATGGTGCCTATTAAGTATTCATCGGATGGAAATTCCCTCCCATCTATTCTTAATCTCACTCTTCTATTTTTATAAGCTAAAAAAGTTGAAAGCAAACATCGAAAATAGGAAGATGCTTTTCTTTTTAGCTTGTTCTCATTGACTTTCTTAACAACTTCGCCACCAATGCCAAAATCAGCCACATTAAGAAAAAGTCTTTCTCGTCCTTCTCCCTGGTGATTTTTGAATTTTACTTTACCGATATCTATCCATGAAGAGGGAGCTTGAGTAATAACTTTTAGGGCCTTTTTCAGACTGAGAGGTATATTCAAACTGCGGATGAAATCGCAACCGCTCCCTGAAGGGATGATGGCCAAGACTGTCTTAGGGTTTATTATTTTTTCATTTTCATAAAAACCATTGGCTATCTCGTTTATGGTGCCATCCCCACCCACGCCAACAATGAGGTCTGTGCCTTCTTTAATAGCTCTCCTGGAGAGCTCGATAGCCTGGAAAGGTCTTTCGGTAAATTCGTATTTGAATTCTTTGATGAATGCTTTTAAAGCTTCTTTAATCTCTTTCCATCTTCTTTTGGTTCGGCCCTTGTTGGATTCAGGATTGACTATTACTCGAGTCTTTAGGAACATCAGAAGCTCCTTGAGTTGGCTTAATATTCTTCTTACCAAAGAGGGAAATGCCTATAACTCCACCTAAGATACCTAAAATGGAAAAAATAACTACTGAAATTAATAAGCCAAGCATAAACATGGCTGCTGTAGTTTCATAAGTTCCTTTCTGAACCCAGTTTTCCCAGCCGGCTGGCATTTCTTCAGTGTAATTGGCTACAGCCTCCATTATTCTCTGGACAAAAGCTCTATTAAGAGCATGAAAGGGAATGCTTATAATGGCTTCGACGAAGGCAGCTACTATTCCGGTAAAAATGCCAACTATAGCCCCGTCTCCAGCCGAGAGGGGGAGGGGAGAATCTTTAGCCAGTAAATAAGAAGCCAACATAGCTCCTCCAATTATCCACAGACAACAGAGACAATTAAAAATAGGAACTCCAGAAAGTAAGCCAGCCACACCTCCGCCAATTAAAGCAGGGACGAACATACCGGGTTTCTGATCATTCATTCTTCCTCCTTCTCTATCATTTCTCCTATTCTACGGTGATTTATATTTGGATTTCAAGAAATACTTTTTCATTTCCAAGGCAGTATCAGTTGTAAATAGCTCAGCTAAACCTGTAATAAAATAAAATGGCAGAATTAAACCCCAAATAAATCCTAAAGAAAAGCGAAGCCAATTGGAGCTATTCCAAAGGCGAAAAAAATTCCCCAAAGTATCCAGGCCGATGGGCAGGCTCATAGCTAGAAAATATTTAGTCCGAGGCAAATAAACAGCAGAGAAACGCCTAAGAAATGGATAAATAATTATTCCCCCTAAAAAACCGGCATAAATTCCAAGGCAGCGGCTGCAGACTGCCAGTTGATATCCGGAGATAAAAAAAGACCGGGCTGGATTCTGATGGCAGATCGGAGAGAAAAGCGAGTATATTAACATACTTCCAGACAAAGATTGGCTCCTTAAATAGGGAGCCAAGAAGATAGCCGCTAGCCAGCCCACAATTATAATGACTGAAAAGAGATAAATTATTATGACCTTAGATTTCTTTCTCATTTCTTGTCTTTATTCTGTATCTTTTTACCTTTTTAAGCAATCTTTTTAAATCTCAAATAGGCTAAACAACCAACTATTATCAGGAAATTTAAAGTAGGAACAGAGAGAAACATAAATTTTTCATATAGTTTTCTTCCAATCAAGTCGTAAAAAGAAAAAGTAATAATTAAAAAGTTCAGAATTAACAATATTTTCCCTGGCTGAGGATAATGTCTAAAATAGAAAAGAATAACCATTAGGCCAGGAATAGACATTAAAAAATTATATTCCCAGCCAAGGGGAGAAATAAGCGGAATAAAAATTAAAAGTAAAGAACAATCCAAAATAGCCGATTTATTTAATTTTTCACCTTTTCTGACAACCACCAGCATAAAAAGAGCAAGAACTACCACCAACCCCAGGTAAAAAAATAAGGAAAGTTGCTCTTTCCCCGTCCATTTTAGAGACAAACCGATAAGAGAAATATTATCCTGAATATTAAGAAGATGAGGGGAAGATTTGGAGAGAGACATGGCCCATTCTTTAATAACTTCTAAATTCCCCCTGAATCCATAAAAAAAGCTAGGAATAAAAAGTGACACTATTAATAGAGCTGCTCCATAAAAGAAAACCTTCCATTGTTTTTTGACTAAAAAATAGGGAAAAAAAATTAGAGCATAAGGTTTTAAAGCTGTGGCCAGCCCTGCGCTGATTCCTGCCCATCCTTTTTTATTTATTAGGAAAGATTTATTTTCTGTAATCAGGAGCCAAACCATAATCATGATTATCATGGTGATGAAAGCGTTTATCTGTCCCAGTTGAATTTCTCTGAGCATAAACTTGGAGAGAATTAGAAAGGTAAGGAAAACATAAAGATAAAATTTTTTCTCTATTGCCAGTAAACGCTTGCTTAGATAAAAAATAAAAGTATAGGAGAAAAGAATCAGCCAATACCAAATCCCTTTGGCCAGGGTAAGAGGAAGGAATGAAAGGGGAAGATAAAGCAGAGAGGAAAATGGAGAATATTTGAATTGGTAATGTCCATCTTCGGCTCGGTAAAGAGTCTCTCCTAACCAAATTCTATGCCCGGCTCGATAATTTACCTCAAAATCCACCATTTCATCCTTAACCCTAAAAATAAAAAGGGAAAGGAAAATGAGGAAGGTGATAACACCTATGATTAGATGCTTTTTTGATTTAGTCACTTTCCCAAGCTACCGAAGCTTTTAAATTTTGTCAAATTTCTATTTACAGCCCGTTGAAGACAGCAGAGCCTGCAGCTTACGATTTACGGCCTGCTGGGGACAGAAGATCCCACAGTCTCAAAAATTTGACAGACCTATTTTTTACGTGTAAATTTGTTTTCAGCAATGAATGTATTTAATAATAGGAATAAAACTAAAGGAGGAAGTTTAATGAAAATCAAAACATTCAAATGGTTAGTTTTAGCTTCATTATTTCTCTGGATGACATCCTCTTTTCTTATGCCTCAAACTGAAGAGGCCACTAAAATCTTTGATCAAACTAAAGATGGAGTCATTTCTTTTGTTACCTACGGCCAGGATAAAGAGGAAATATCCCGTGGCACTGGATTCATCATTGGTCAAAACATTATGGCCACTGCCTACCATTTAGTCTGCAAAGCTTCCTCAGCAGAGGGGAAAAATTATAAGGGTAAAAAAGTAAAGATAGAAGGTATCCTAGGCGTTGATAAAAATTTTGACCTAGCTCTCCTAAAAGTCAAAGGTAAAAGACAGGTGCTAACGCTGGGCAGCGGAGACCAACTCGCCTCTGGAAAAAGAGTCTTTGCTGTTGGTAGCAACGAAACCGGAGAATTAATCGCCTCTGAGGGAACAGCGAGAGACATGCTGAGTTTATCTCCAACCCAGAGAATTATCACTTCCTCTTTAGCCATCCCCGATGTTTTTTGTGGTAGTCCTCTTTTAAATGAAGAAGGCCAAGTAATAGGTATTATTATTTTCTTAGACAAGAGCACTAAATTTATCCTGCCTGTTGAAAATTTAAAAGCTATTTCCAAAAAAGCTAATCCTATAAAGTTTAAAAGTTGGCAGCAGGAAGATTATTTTGATACTTTAGCTGGAGCTTTTCTCATCGGCCGAGTTTTTGCTTTAATGGATGAAACAGCCAAGGCTCGAAAATACTTGGAAAAGGTCACTAAATTAAAACCTGATAATATTGAAGCCTTTGAGTTGCTTTCCTCTGTGTATGATAAAGAAAGAGATTATCGCTCGGCCGTTTCTGCTTACAAAAAAGTTATTGAATTAGACGATAACCGAGATAAAGCTCACTATGGTTTAGGAGTTGTCTTACTTCGCTTACGGAATTATAAAGAAGCTATTCCACACTTGCAAAAGGCTGTTGAGCTCAATCTTGACAATAAAGAGGCTTACTATCACATCGGCAATGCTTATGAAGAACTTAAAGATTTTGCCAAGGCTGCTGAAGCCTATCAAAAATTTGTGGATTTAAAGCCAAAAAATGTCTGGATGGGAAACCTCCGCCTGGGTTTATGTAAGATGGAACTGGGTAATTATGACCAGGCCATAACTGCTTTTAAAAAAGCTCAAGCCGAAAAACCTCAAGACATAAAAATAAACTATAACCTGGCTCAAGCCCTCCAAAAGGCAGGACGCCTCCAAGAGGCAGAAGAAGCTTATAAAAATCTAGCTGCTATCAACCCAGATGACGCTAATATCTATTACAGCACTATTCTCAGGATGTATGATGAAGCCGGGCAAAATGATAAAGCTATTGAAGCTGCTAAGAAATTAATAGAACTCGATCCTAAAAGTGAAATTAACGTCTATAATTTAGGGATTATGTACATGAAGTTGGGAAGATTTGATGAAGCTATTGATACTTTTAAAAAAGTATTAGAAATCAGGCCAGACTACGCTTATGCCTTCTACAACATTGGTTTCTGTTATTCCAAACAGAAAAAATACAAGGAATCCATCGATGCTTTCGAAAAGTTTGTCAAACTTTCTCCGGACAGTGCTGATGGCTGGTTTAACATTGGAGTGGGTTATATGCTCCTTAAAAAATTTTCTAAAGCTGTTGCTCCTCTTCAAAAATCAATAGAGCTTCGCCCCCAATATGGCCTGGCCTATTACAATTTGGCCATCGCTTTTCTTAACCTGAATGATAGGTATAGTGCTCAAAACATGTATAAAGAACTAGTCAATATTGACCCTAATTTAGCTCAAAAACTTAAAAATCTTTTAAAATAACTTCTTATTTTTAGCTGCTGGCGAAAATAAAAGTTTGATTAAAACCTTCATTTTCTAACCCAATTAAAAGGAAAAATCATTTATGGACAGCCGACAAATTTTAAAAAGTTTAACCACTAAATATAGGAATAATCATAAGAAATCAGAACAGTTTTTTAAAAAAGCCTGCCGTTACCAGATAAGAGGCGGTAGTCATAATTTGCGCTTATTTTCTCCTTTTCCATTTTATGTTCAAGAATGTTCAGGTTCTAAAATCAAAGATATAGATGGCCATACTTATATTGACTTCTGGCAAGGTCATTTTGCCAATATTTTAGGCCATAACCCCCAATTTGTAATAAAAACCTTAGTTGAATATTTTAAAAAAGGTCAGGGTTTAGCTACTGGCTTTCCTGACCCCCATCAGGCTGATCTAGCTGAACTCATTCTAACTCAATTAAAAACAGATAAAATTCGCTTCACCACCAGCGGCACCTTAGCTTCTATGTATGGAGTTATGTTAGCCAAAGCCTTCACCAACCGAAAATTGGTAATGAAAGTGGGCGGGGGCTGGCACGGGGCTCAACCATATCTTTTAAAAGGAATCTCAGTTTATGATCAAGGCTTTAACAGAATAGAATCAGCCGGGCTCCCTGATGAAATCGAAGCTATGATAATTATCACCAGATTTAATGATAAAGAAGACCTTGAGGAAAAATTTAGAGTTTTTGGAGATCAGATTGCCTGTTTGATTATTGAACCTTTTCTTGGAGCTGGGGGATTCATTTTTGCAGATCAAGGTTACCTGCAAAAAGCAAGAGAACTCACCTCCCAATATGGCTCTATACTCATTTTTGATGAGGTGGTTTCAGGATTCCGTTTTCACCCTGGAGGAGTTCAAACTTTATACGGAATCCAACCTGATTTAACTATTTTAGGCAAAGCTATTGGCGGAGGTATGCCAGTTAGCGCTGTGGCTGGCCGCCAAGAAATAATGGCCCTCTGCAGTCCAAACATAAAAATAAAAGGAAAGGTTAAGTTTGAAGGAGGAACATTTTCTGCTCATCCAGCCTCAATGTTGGCTGGGGCCACTTTCCTAAAGTATCTGATCATTCATGCCTCAGAGATTTATCCTCGTTTAGGCCAAATGGGCGATATGTTAAGAACAGAAATTGAAAAGATATTCAGCCATTACGGCTTCAATGTTAAGTGCACCGGTTATGGTCTCCCAATAATCAAGCATAGTTCATGTGTTGGTGTCCAATTCCTTCGGAGGGAGATTGGTCAGGTTAAATATGCCGATCAAGTCTGGAATCCTGAAATAACTGATATTGAAATGAGGGAAAAATTATTTAAATTAACCATGCTTGAGGAAGGATTCAACATTTTTCATGGCTATGGAGCAGTCTCAGGTGCCCATACTGAAGAAGAAATTCAGTTTTCCATCGATGCTGTTGAAAAAATTGCCAAGAAATGGAATAAACTTAATATTCACCAACCAATAAAATCTCCCTAAGGGACAGATTCCTATCTAACTTGATAATAGCTATATAATAGAAAGCAGAATTAATTTAATATATTTATTAAGGAGGAGTAAGGTCTTATTGAAAAATTAAACTAATAATTTATGCTACCAGAGCCAAGGGCCGGCGGATATACGACTTCCTAACTATCCCTAGAGTTATAGAAGCTCCTCCAGGCCTTAAACTGATGAAAGATCTTCCTCCTGCCCGCGCTGTCTTCTGAGTAAAACAAGCAAAATTCAGTTAGATTTGCTTATTTTGTAGACTCCCACACTCAGGAGAGGAAGTAAAAAAACAAAGAAAAAGCCCCAGCTTATAGTACCGTAGCCTTTGGCTATCAAAGCGATTAATCCAAAGCTTGAGATAGCCAGACTAATACCGAGTAAAATTACGGCCACCAATGGCCTTTGCCAGACTTTAAGCTGTTTACCGAGGCTTCGTAGGGCAGAATTAAGGCGTTCATTAACAGCATGAATAAAGCCAGTCCCGGTTTCAATGAGAGTCCCAAATAAAACTATCTGGAAGATGATTAATAAAATTGGAATTCCCGTTTTCTGAAGGACAAAAACAGCCGGCACTTCCTCAGCCAAAACCAGAGGGTAGTGGCCGACTACCGAAATATAAAATAAAAAACCAGGGAAAATACCTATCATCCCTCCAAGCAGCCCGGCCCCGATAGCTTCTTTTCTCGATTGGATATGATTTAGACAAAAAAAGACAGCGGGGATAACACCTATATTGTAAAGGGCGTATTTAAAGCCGCCCAGAGCCCATTTTGGTTTGACAACTGCCTCAGCCAGATTTTTCTGGATATCTGAACCAAATTTCAAATAAGCGATAACAAAAAAAGCAGCATACACAAGGTAAAGAACAATTGACCAGCTTGACAGAAACTTCTCGATGAGAGCTCCTCCCTTAAAAGTCAATATACCAATAGCTGCCAACATTATTCCTACACCCACTAGATAAGGAAGTTTAAAGTTATCTCTAAGTAAAACGCCAGCGGCCGAGCCAATTACAGCTAAAACAACAAACAGAAATATAAGATAAAGAATCTCGAATATAAACCAGCCAGGTCCCAAGAGTTTAATAAAAAAAGTACGATAGTCATAAGCTTTAAATTTCCTTGAGAATTCAAAACTCACGACCAGCAGCAAAGACCAAATAAGAGTGGTTACCAAAAACATCCCCAGCAGGCCACCCAAAGATCCGTAATTAAGGAAATATTCTACCAATTCTCGACCAGTGCCATAGCCGCCGGCAATAACCACTGATTGGAAAACAAATCCAGGCAATAAATATTTTTTGAAAAAAGAAGAGCTAAAAATCATTGTTTTTAAAGCTCAGTATTTATTGGCTATTATCATTTTCAAAAAAATTTGTCAAACAAAGAAAAATTTCTCTGGAAAATGTTACGGAATAATCAAAATTAGACACTATGTAAAAATCAAAGTGCACTTTTAATCTTTAAATAGTGCACTTTTAATTTTTAGCTGACAAATCTTCTCAAGAAAATTGACAAAAATTGCTTAATATGGTATAAGATGAAATACATTTAAAGCCTTCAATTTTAATAGCCTGACGTCCTTTAGTTAATTTATTGATAATAAATAAATTAGTAAATTTAGTTTTAAAAATTAAAAAGGGCAGGTGGCGAAATTGGCATACGCGCTAGGCTTAGGACCTAGTTCCTGTTGAAGGAGTGCGGGTTCGAGTCCCGCTCTGCCCACATTATAAATTTAAGGAAAGAGATATTATCTGATGAAGAGTAACCTCAAAGAACTTAATCAGTGCCAAAGAGAAATCGAAATTGAAATCGAGCCTGAAGAAGTTTCTCGAGAATTAGAAAAAATTCTCTCAGATTATTCCCGAAAAGCAAAAATACCTGGCTTCAGGCCAGGCAAAGTCCCCAAAGATATTATTAAAAGGATGTTTTACCCTGAAATTAAAGATTCTCTAATAAATGCTTTAGCCCCTAAAGTTTTAAGACAAGAAATTAAAAATCTGAATTTAAATTTGATAGGTTCTCCAGTAATCAACAACATTTTTTTTAAAGAGGGAGAGCCGTTTCGGTTCAAAGCCAAATTTGAAATATGGCCTGAAATAAACCTTCCCGATTACAACCAGATAAAAGTGAAGAAGAAAAAAATTTCAGTCTCGGCTGAAGAAGTTAACAAATCCCTTGAAGATCTCCGCTTAAAATCTTCACACTATGTGCCAGTAGAAGATAGGGGAGTGGTTCCTGGAGATTATGTAATAGTGGAAATAAAAGGTAAGGATCTCTATACAAAAAGATTCTTGCCTACAGAAAAAATGGCGGTCATCGCTGACGATCCTCAAAATGATAAAACATTCAACCAGAAATTATTGGGATTGAAGCCCGGTCAAGAGGCTAATTTTACTCTAACTTATCCTCATCAATCAAAAAACAAAAGATTAGCCGGCAAAAAAATCGAATATACGATGAAAATAATCTCTATAAAAGAGAAAAAAATCTCAGCTTTAAATGATGATTTAGCCAAAGAATTAGGAGAATATGATAGTTTAAAAGATTTGAAAGAAGAAATTAAAGTTAACCTCTTAGCCAAAAAGCAAAGAGAATCTAAGGAGCAAGTGGCTCAAGAAGTGATAAAAAAAATAGCAGCTCAGATAAAAGTGGACCTGCCCGAAAGCTTAGTAGCTGAAGAAACTGAAGTCATTGTTCAAAAAAGGCTTTCTTCTAAATCAAGTTCAAATTTAAAAGAAGAAGAAAAGGCTGAGCTCAAAACCGAAGCCGAAAAACAAGCTAAGGAAAATATTTTAAACCAGCTAATCCTTAACAAAATTGCTGAAAAGGAAAAAATAGATATTTCTGAAGAAGAAATTAACCAAGAATTGCGGGCCATTGCCAAAGCCAACAATTATCCCCTGGCTAAAGTCATTGAAGCCTTTAATCAAAAAGGAAGACGGCAAGAATTAAAGGAATCCCTTTTGCTCAAAAAGACGGTTGACTTTTTGGCTGATAAAGCTATAATAGAATAAAAAAACTTTTATGACTTTAATCCCCTTTATTATAGAAAATGATGGCAAAAGCGAGCGAGCTTATGATATTTATTCTCGCCTTCTTAAGGACAACATTATATTTATCGGATCAGAGATAAATGATGATTTGGCCAACCTGGTTATTGCCCAGCTCCTCTTTCTTGAAGCGGAAAAGCCTGAGAAAGAAATTTCTCTTTATATAAATTCGCCAGGAGGAAGCATAACTTCTGGCTTAGCCATATATGATACGATGCAGTTTATTAATTCAGATATTGTTACTATTTGCGTAGGTCAGGCGGCCAGTATGGCCGCTGTCTTGCTGGCTGCAGGTACCCCTGGCAAACGATACTCACTGCCCAATGCCAGAATTATCCTTCATCAGCCAAGCGGTGGCTATCATGGTCAAGCCTCTGATGTGGCCATTCAAGCCAAAGAAATTCTACGCATAAGAGAAAATATTCACCAAATATTGACTAAACACACCAATCAGCCCAAAAAAAAGATTGAAGTTGATATTGAGAGGGATTTTATCATGACTCCGCAACAAGCCAAAGATTACGGGATTATCGATGCTATAATCGAAAATAGAAAACAATCAAAGAATTAGGTAGGTTCTTATAACATCATTCCCAAATAAGAGTTAAACATGGATGATCGTTACCAACAAGGAATCAATACTTCAGCCAGGTGCAGCTTTTGCAACCGAGTCCAATCACAGGTTAAAAAATTAATTGCAGGACCAGGCGGAGTTTATATTTGCGATAACTGCGTCGAATTAGCTCACTCTGTGATTTTTGCCGAAAGGTTAGAGGAGCAGAGGACTGAACCTAATTTTCCTACTCCTCTTGAAATAAAGAATGCGCTGGACGAATACATTATTGGCCAAGAACAGGCAAAAAAAAGAATATCAGTGGCTGTTTATAACCATTATAAACGGATTATTTCCAAAAAAAATATTTCCCAGGATGTGGAATTAACAAAGAGTAATATCCTTCTCATCGGGCCAACAGGTACAGGGAAAACCTTAATGGCCCAGACTTTAGCCAAAATCCTCTCAGTTCCTTTTGCCATAGCCGATGCTACTTCTTTAACTGAAGCCGGTTATGTGGGTGAAGACGTAGAAAATATTATTTTAAAACTTTTCCAAGCTGCTAAAAGAAACATTGAAAAAACTCAAAAAGGAATTGTTTATATTGATGAAATAGATAAAATCAGCCGCAAAAGCGACAGCCCTTCTATAACCAGAGATGTTTCCGGGGAAGGCGTTCAACAAGCTCTTCTCAAAATTATTGAAGGCACTGTAGCCAACATCCCTCCTCAAGGAGGCCGAAAACATCCTTACCAGGAATGTATCCCTATTGATACTACAGATATACTCTTCATCTGTGGCGGGGCCTTTATTGGCCTTGATAAAATCATTTCTCAGAGGATAGGTAAATCAGCTGTTGGCTTCAAATCAGAACTTATCCACCGAGACCATGGCTCTTTAGAGGAAATTTATAATAAGCTAATGCCTCAGGATTTAATCAAATACGGATTGATTCCAGAATTAGTAGGAAGAATTCCGGTAGTGGCTACTTTTTCTGATCTGGATGTTAAAGATCTAGTAGACATCTTAACTAAGCCTAAAAATGCCATCGTCAAGCAGTTCCAAAAATTGTTTGAAATGGAAGGAGTTAAGCTCGAATTCACCAAAGAGGCCTTAGTAGCTATCGCTCAGAAATCTCTGGCCAAAAAATTAGGAGCCAGGGGTCTAAGGAGCATAATCGAGGACTTAATGCTTGATATCATGTTTTATCTTCCTTCCTATAAAAAAACAAGCAAACTTAAAATCACTAAAAAAATGGTTGAAAGAAATGAACTAAATTTTAAAATTTTAAAACAAGCTGTTGGAGTTTAAAAATGAGAAATGTCAATGATTCTTCTGATATCTTAAAAAATATTCCTCTAATTCCTCTGCGGGATTTAGTTGTTTTTCCCTCAACTCTAGTTCCCTTCATCATCGGCCGCCCTTCTTCTATAAAAGCCTTAGAAATAGCTATAGATAAAGAAAAAGAAATATTCCTTTCAGCTCAAATCGATGCTTCTCTTAATGATCCAACTCCTAAAGATATTTATTCTCTGGGTGTGATTGCCAAAATTATCAGAGCTATAAAGATGGATGATAAAAATATAAAAGTCATTGTCGAAGGAAAGAGAAGAGCCAGAATAATAGAATATCTCAGTACTTATCCTTTTTATCAAGTCTTAGCTAAAGAGATTAAAGAAATAGAAGTTCACAGTTCCCAGGTAAGAGAGGTATTGAAAAGAGTTTTAGCTCTTTTTGAAGATTATCTTAAATTAAGCCAGCATACAAACTTCGAGTCCATTATTCCAGCCTTGAGAGACAACAGTCCGGAAAGGATTGCTGACATCATTTCTTCCCATCTTTACTTACCTTTAGAAGAGAAGCAAAACCTGTTGGAAACAATAAACACCTTAGAGAGGATGCAGCGTCTTAATTTTGTTCTGGAAAACGAAATACTTAAAGTTCACTCTAAACTGAGAGGCGAAGGCAAAAGAGGAAACCGCCGCCGGACTTCTTACCGAGAACCAGGACAGAAAGTTTTCCCTTCAGGCCTTAGCTTCAAAAAAGAAGATCAGCCAAATGAAATTGAAGAACTTAAACGTAAGGTAGCCAAAGCAGGCATGTCTAAAGAGGCTGAAGACAAGGCCTATAAAGAAATTGAAAGGCTTGAATCCATGCCGCCCATGTCAGCAGAGGCCACTGTTTCTCGAAATTACTTAGATTGGCTGATTTCTCTTCCATGGAATAAAAAATCAAGAGAAAAAAGAAATTTGAAAGAAGCAGAGAAGATTCTCAATGAAGATCATTATGGACTGGAGAAAGTAAAAGAGAGAATACTTGAGTATCTTTCTATTCGACAATTAGTTAAGAATCCTAAAGGAATAATTTTAGGGTTTATCGGCCCTCCTGGAGTAGGGAAGAGCTCTCTCGGCCATTCTATCGCTCGGGCAACAGGGCGTAAATTTGTCCGCCTTTCTTTAGGAGGAGTAAGAGATGAAGCAGAGATAAGAGGCCATAGAAGAACCTATATCGGCGCCTATCCGGGCAGAATTATCCAGATGATCAAAAGAGCGGGTACCAAAAATCCAGTCTTTCTTCTTGATGAAGTGGATAAAATGAGTATGGATTTTCGGGGAGATCCGGCCTCTGCCTTAATGGAAGTACTTGATCCTGAACAAAATAGCACTTTCTTAGACCATTATATAGATACCGATTTTGACCTTTCTCAGGTAATGTTTATTGTCACTGCCAACATGATTGAACCAGTGCCCAGGCCCTTAATCGATAGAATGGAGGTAATCAGGCTGCCAGGTTATACAGAGGAGGAAAAACTGCAGATAGCTAAACATTTCTTACTGCCTAAACAAATGAAAGCCCATGGTCTAAAAGAGAAGAATCTAAAAATATCTGACAAAGCCCTTATGAAACTTATCCGGGAGTACACAAGAGAAGCTGGTGTTAGAAATTTAGAAAGAGAAATTACCTCTATTTGCCGGAAGGTTGTCAAAAAAGTAGTGTCTAAGGGTAAAAATTATCGCGAAAATGTAACTCCTAAAAACCTGGAGAAGTATCTGGGCATTCCTCGCTATCGGCGGATGGAAATAGACAAGAAAGATGAGATTGGCGTAGCCGTAGGTATGGCCTGGACAGAGTTTGGGGGAGAATTGTTGACTTTTGAGGTAACTAAAGTTCATGGTAAAGGAAACTTCACTCTTACTGGTCAATTAGGGGAGGTTATGCAAGAATCGGCCCAGGCAGCCTTCAGTTATGTTAAGGGCAAAATATTTGAACTAAATATAGCCAAAGACTTACATAAAAACTTTGATATCCATATCCATGTCCCTGAGGTGGCTACTCCTAAAGAAGGTCCTTCAGCCGGTATTACTATTGCTACCTCTATAATGTCGCTTCTTACTAGAATCCCCGTGAGCAAGAAAGTAGCCATGACTGGCGAAATCACTTTGAAGGGGAGAGTCCTGCCCGTTGGCGGCATAAAAGAAAAGCTGTTGGCTGCGGATCGGGAAGGAATTCGAGTAGCTATTCTCCCAGCTGACAATAAGCCTGATCTAAAAGATATCCCTAAAAATATCAAAGAAAATATGACTATTCACTTTGTTGAAAATATGGATGAAGTTTTAAAAATTGCTCTGACAAAACCTTTGCCTCAAACTATTAAAAAAGATGAAATCTCGCTTACTTCTGAATATCCGACAGAAGAGGAGGGGGAGGGTCCTCAGGAGCCTCCTCTGACTCATTAGCATCTTTATATATAAAATTATATATTAAGAATTTTATCCCGATACTAATATTGGTCTTCTAATAATAAATTTCAAAGAGGTATAAAAATGAAAGACTATAATTTAGCAGAACTTGAGGAAAAAGATACTAATCAGCTCTTAAAAATTGCTTCTCAAATAGGAATCGACGACAGCGAAATCGAGGATTCTAACCGGCACAATCTAGTATTCAAGATCTTAGAAGCTCAGGCCAAAAGAAATGGACTCCTTTTTTCAGAAGGAGTCTTAGAGTGCTTAGACGATGGTTTTGGCTTTTTAAGAGCTCCTGAATTCAGCTATTTACCAAGTCAAGATGATATCTATGTTTCGCCTTCTCAAATAAGAAAATTTCAGCTTCGAACCGGTGATACTATCTCTGGAATTGTCCGTCCGCCTAAAAATGGAGAAAAATATTTTGCCCTAATTAAAATTGAAGCCATCAATTTTACCCATCCTGATGTCGTTTTAAATGCCAGAAGAAATGTATATTTTGACAATCTAACTCCTTTGTATCCATTTGAAAAAATTAAGCTTGAAGATGGTAACCGGAAGAATTTAAATGCCCGGGTTATGGACCTTTTAACCCCAATTGGCAAAGGACAAAGAGGGCTCATTGTCTCGCCTCCTAGAGCTGGCAAAACAACCCTGCTCAAAACTATAGCTAAGTCTATCGAAAAAAATCATCCTGAAATATTCCTCATTGTCCTTTTGGTAGCTGAAAGACCAGAAGAAGTGACAGATTTTCAGCGAAGCATTAAAGGAGAGGTTGTCGCTTCAACCTTTGATGAACCGCCAGCCCGCAATGCTCAGGTGGCTAATATTGTTCTGGAGAAATCTAAGAGACTGGTTGAGATCAAAAGAGATGTAGCTATTCTGCTCGATAGTGTTACTCGTTTAGCTCGTGCTCATAATGCTATTATTCCTCCTTCAGGCAAGGTACTATCCGGAGGGATCGATGCCAACGCCTTAAACAAACCTAAAAAATTCTTTGGTTCTGCTAGAAAAGTTGAAGAGGGAGGAAGCTTAACCATACTTGCCACCGCTCTCATTGATACTGGCAGCCGCATGGACGAAGTTATTTTTGAAGAATTTAAAGGTACTGGAAATTTAGAAATAAACCTTGATCGCCGTTTAGTAGACAAAAGACTTTTTCCAGCTATAGATATCAATCGTTCTGGAACCAGAAAAGAGGAGCTTTTAATAAAAGAAAAGGAATTAAACAGGATATGGATTCTGAGAAAAGTCCTTAGCCAGTTAAGCGAAGTTGAAGCCATGGAGCTTCTATTAGATAAACTTTCCAAAACAAAAACAAATTCTGAATTTTTGGAAGCTATGAGCAAAGGCCTCTAAAATTATAAAATATTAAATCAGCCCAACATTTCCTAAAAAAGTTAAATTTCATTCAATATTCTAAGAAAATAGATATATAAATATTTATATAGGAGTAAAAAAAAGAAGTAAAAAATAATAATGTCGCATAAGATATATTATGTCAACTTTTATCATATTTCCTATTTTTATTTTATTTAATACCTATACAATTATATATTTTTACTTTTTTTCAGCTTCTTTATTATTTCTTCTAATATTTTTATTATTTCATCTTTTGTTACCTGAGGTTTCTTAAATTCTATTTTTATTTTATATTCCTCTTTGGCAGGGGCATAATTATATATAAAACATCTTGGCTTACTTATTTTACCTTTCAATCTTTTTGAAAGTTCTCTTGTATCTTCACGTTTTAAATCTCTATTTTTAACCTCATCAATAAGTTTTAACATATTATCTCTTGTTTTTTGTTTAGCAACTTCAATTAAAACACTTCGGCTTGTGATATTATTTTCTCTACAATATTTTCTTATGTCTTTAGGTATTTTATTAATATTTATTATTTCGGTAATTGTAGATCTAGCTTTACCTATTACTTCTGCAATTTTACTATGGCTGTAACCATAATTATCAGCCAGTGATTTTAATCCTTCTGCTTCTTCGAAAACATCTAAATCTTTTCTTTGCAAATTTTCAATTAAAGCTAATTCTAAAGCTTCATTATCTTCCACGTTCATTTCTATACAAGGTATTTCTGTTATGCATAATTTTTTTGAAGCTATATATCTTCTTTCACCGGCAATAATTTCATACCTGCCATCTTTTGGCCTGACAAGAATAGGTTCTAGTACACCTTTATTTTTTATAGATAACATCAGCTCTTTCATATTGCCCAATTCACTCCTGGCCTGCCTCGGATTAGCATCTATTTTATCAATTGGAATCATTCTCACTCTTGGCCCTTTAGCCTTGGCTGATATCAAATCTACAAAGTGATTATCATGCCTTAGACTAAGATCATCAGGTAAACCTGTTTTTTTAGTTTTTGGCACGTCTTATTATCTCCTCAGCTACTTTTTTATATTGAATTGCTCCTACTGAATTAGGGGCAAAAGTAAATATTGATTCTTTATAAGCAGGGCTTTCTTCTAATTTAACACTTTTGGATATAATTGTTCTAAAAACATTTTTTCCAAATACTCTTTTAATACGTTTAACAGAATCTTTAGAAATATTTGTTCTTTTATCATGGAGCGTTATTAATATTCCTAATATCTGAAGGTTTGGATTTGCTACTTTCTTTACCTTTTCTATTGTTTCCAGTAAATCATCAGCCCCTTCAAGGCTTAAATATGATGATTGCACCGGAATTATTACTGCATCAGCAGCTACCAGTGCATTTATAGTTATTATTCCTAATGTTGGAGGCGTGTCAATAATGATATAATCATATCTCTTTTTAATATTTTCTAAGACGTCTTTTAATCTGTAATGGCCATCTATTTCTCCTAATAATGATGGTTCTAATTTAGCCATTGAAATTTTGGAAATAGCAATATTAAGCCCTGGAATTGTCGACTTTATAACAATATCTTCTATTTTTATATTATGGTTCATTATTACATCATATAAAGAATTATTATATTTTGATGGATCTTTGACACAGGATAAAGTGCTATGGGCTTGAGGGTCAGTATCTATCAAAAGAGTGCTTTTTCCCATTATGGCTAATGCTGAAGAAACATTTAAAGCTGTCGTCGTCTTCCCTACCCCACCTTTCTGATTTGTAACAGAAATTATCACTAAATTCCTCCTCTCCTGAAGTTAAAATATCTAATTGCTAATAAAATATCAAGAAAAAAATAAAAATTGTCGGCCTGCCGACAATTTTATTTAAATAATTGAATTTAAATAAATTATAAATATTTATATTTTATTATTTATAGCCAAAGATATCTTATTGTTAAGCTACAATCAAACGACATGACAATAAACTCAAATCATAGCTATCAATTTTTGTCATTCCAGCTAAATTAACGAATTTTCCAAGACCACCATTTTTGATGAATCTAAGGCCATTACGAAAATGTTGTTTTCCGGCAACAAACCTGCTGTCCATTTATGGCCAACAGGGAACATTGTTTACCAGTTCCACATTTGGGTCAGTCATTGATACTGCTCCCTTCTCTTATTTTTTTATCAATTTTAAATACTCTTTTTTCTGGTAAATACCTTTTAATATCTTACTCAGCAAAGATGGAAATGTTTCCTGAGTATAATTGCATTTTGCAACCTCAATATTTTCGGAAGAAAAGTAACAGACAATCTCTTTGACGTGATCAGCATATTTTACCGGGCTGCCTTTTCTAATAGCCCTAAAATAGGTAACCTGGATTAACATTTCCTGCTTCTCCCCTGCTTTCTTTTCCATAATGAGTACATGTTCTTCCTTATTTTTTTGATTGCCATCCAATTCCATAAAGAATTCTCTCTTGATAAATTCATCTTGGCCATAGCTACCCAGCTCAGCCACTTCTTGGTAAATTTGATTAAGAGTTTTTAGCCATTTATCTTCAGGTTGATAACTGTTCTTATTTACTGACGATTCTAAACCAAAGCCAAGCCCAAGGATAAATAAAATTAAAACAATAAATGTTAATACTTTAAAGGAGAGAAAAAATGAGAGAATTATTGTTCTAGAATTCAGCTTCATTTTTATTATTATAACTTATCTAAGCTTTTAAATCTTGGTAAAATTTCTTTAATAAAATTGATTTATTTGACAAAAATAATGATAGGATTTTAATTTAAACTTACCAATCGATTATTTCTCAATGGACTTTAGTCAATATTAGTCCATTCTTCTTTTATTTTAAAACCGCGTTTTTTGGCTTCAGCTAAAAAGCGTAGAGGATCAACCGCCTTTTCTAAAGGAAGAACGCCTTTTTTAGACATTCCCCTGACGGCCATTTCCAGCATAATAGCTGCGTGCCAGCCAGTCAATCTCTCCATAGCAGTAAAATGAGTCTTAGTATCATATTTATCAACTACCTCTATTTTAAGCTGTTGAAGGCGGCCATCTTTCTTCCCTCGAACTAAGACCCTTATCAGGCAGATGTCTTTAAAGCCAGGAGATGCTTTTATTTTAGGCTCAATAAGGGCATGGAATACCTCACGGGGAACCACTTTCTGCCTTCCTACTTTAATAGGCTCTAACTGGAAAAGGCCAAGAAGCTGATAGGCTTTGAACTGTTCAAAATGACCGGGATAGCGGAGAGTCTTATTTTGATAGGTTCGAAGCTTTCCTTTGTAAACTCTAATTGCGGTGGAAGTACCGCCTGAGGTAACGAAAGCCTCCAGCTTTCCCAAAGGAGGAAAATCAACGAGTTCATATTCTGTAAAGCATGGAACTTTAACCTTCCGGCCTTGGCGGAGATAAACAGCTTGGCCATCATATTCATTGGTAAGACCATTTATGTGAAAGGTAAGCTTGTAGTTCCAAGGAGGTTCTGGCTTCTGAGGAAGGCCTCCATCCCAGATAAAGACATCTTGAGCCTCATCCATCTGAGAGATTCCATAAGAAGCTAAAGATCCTGTCATCCCCGGGCCCATGCCGCAATCAGGAATTATTGTTATTCCAGCTTTCTTTGCTTCTTTATCAAGCTTAAGCTGCTCAGCTACCACCTGAGCATTGCCTCCTAAGTCAGTCATATTGGCTTTGGCCGTAATAGCTGCTTTAGTTATGGCCAGATTATAATAATAAGGAACTGCACTTAAACAGCCATCGACATCTTTAAGTATTGTTTTTAATGCCTTTTTATTCTGAACATCAAGCTTAAGTCCACGGCAAATCTTGCTACCGCTCAACTTATTTACCCGCGTGGCTGCTGATTTGGCCACTCTTTCGTTTATATCGGCCAGAATCACCTCAGAAGCATTAGCTTGGGTTGCCAAATCATAAGCAGAAGCTGTTCCCTGCCGACCGGAACCAATAACAACATATGAATTGTCCATCTTTTACTCCTTTATAGCTAAATTTTACATTAGAAAATAATTATTCATTATTTTTAGCTGAAGTCAATCATCCAAGCTAAAATTGTTAGAGTAAATTTTCGTTTGTTATTTTTAATGCCATCTTGGATATTTGGTGCATTTTGAATTTTACGGTTGAACTAATAACAAAATATCCATAAAACACTTGAAAAATAATAATTCTTAACATAAAGTTATTCTGATAAAAAATTAGTTTCATGATTAAAAATTTGATCGGATTGATTATTTCTAGATCAAAAAAACATTTTGTTGCTTTTCTGACTAAATACCATTCAACAATAAATTCCGAGTTAATATTCTAAGAAAAAGGACCAAAATGAACAAAGAAAACAATCGAAAAAAGCCTCAATTCTTAAAAGAAATGAATCTCCTCGATACCACCTTTTTAGTAATAGGTGGAGTAATTGGCTCAGGTATATTTCTAACTACAGGCTTCATAGCTGAATATCTTCCCTCACCAGGCTTGATTCTTATTGTCTGGTTAGTTGGTGGAATTATTGCCCTCAGCGGGGCATTATCTTTTGCCGAACTGGGAGCAATGTATCCTCAAGCTGGAGGCCAATATGTATATATCAGAGAAGCCTATGGTTCCTGGGCAGGATTCCTATATGGATGGGGCTTTTTCTGGTTCATAATGTGTGGCGGTAATGCTGCCCTGGCAGTGGGATTCTCTGAATATTTGGGATATTTTTTACCCGCTTTGTCCACAAAATCATACCTTCTTCAGATAAATCTGGTGGGCCTTCCTTATTCTATCTCTGCTGGTCAGTTGGTGGCAGTATCTGCTATCATTATACTTTCCATAGTTAATTATTTTGGCATAAAAAGCGGCGTAACTGTTCAGAACAT
>Ga0190352_1000045_pt1 | contig 33737 bp, 48 predicted proteins | sample 4872131011_MG_FD_161682 | JGI IMG/M metagenome (GOLD analysis project Ga0190352, IMG submission 161682) | Hydrothermal vent microbial mat bacterial communities from Southern Trench, Guaymas Basin, Mexico - 4872-13-10-11_MG | ecosystem: Environmental > Aquatic > Marine > Hydrothermal vents >...
ATCATCTGAATCTCCTGGAATCAGTTCTGTAGCTTTGCGTAATGCTTCTTTAATTTCATCAGACAGGAAATCAGCAGGGTCATAGAATCGATAATCTATGTCGTGTTCATACCAGGTTCTCCCGCAGACAGGACAGTAATATTTCTCTGGTTCTAACGGTGATAAATTTACCATTTTGATTAAGTCCCTGTGGCAATAGGGACATTTAGGGATGGGTTTCATGGTTTATTCTCCCCTTCGTGGAGCTGGGGGGAATCGAACCCCCGTTCTGGTGTGTGATGTATCAATCACTGCACCAGCGACACCAGTCAGCCCCACCGTCATTTTATTCTTCCAAAACTTCAATTTTTCGTTTCCAGTATTTGTATTTAATTGCGTATTGCTCTTTGACAGCATTGGGAATATTGTATTTAGTAGTTTCAATCCATTTTCCTGAGACATAGAACTTGCCAATAATAGCAGTTTGACCCTCAAGCTTCTTTTTGAGTGCTTTGTCAAGATGTTTCCACTCGTCAGCGTAGGGTTTTAGCTCCATATATCGCTCGATTTCGCCTTCAAGTTCAGGGTCTTCTTTAATGTCAATTGTTTCTTTCAGATGTTGCTCGGGGAGACAGATATGCCTGAATTCACAGCGTCCGCAGATTTCATGCTGGTATTCAATTCGTTTAGGGAGTGTTCCCTCTGCAACATGTTTATTGACTTGTTCTGCTTTCTTGACTGCTTGTTCACACACATCATAATCAAGCTCCACTTCAAGCACTTTGATTTGACCTGATGACTTATTTTTCAGAATAAAAAATCCCTTTTCCTTTTCCTCTAACAAGAGATAGAGATTCATCTGGATATAGTATCCTCTAATATGGTGATATTTGTGGAATTTTAAGTCATCGAGGATATTGATAGAATCAAAGATGTAGGGAGACATTGATTTTACTTCAATAGGATATGTCTTGCCATCTATGAGGATTTTGCCATCTATCTTTCCGGTAATTTGATATTTCGGCCACGAGAGTGCTTTCTGTTCTTCAATAACATCAAAGCCTGCTTCCCTGAGAGCTTCGAGGACTGCTTTTTCTTGGAGATGCCCCTCGTCAAAAATGAATTGCAATTCCACATCCGGAAGCGTTTTCTCCTGCCAATGCGTTCTCTGGTAGACAAGATAACGGAGACAGGGATGACCGAGCAGGCTCGCACGATTTGAGTTAACAGGCCAAATTTGTCTCTTTTTTGCCTTTGCTTCATAAATCTTGTCCTGGATGTATTCTGCAAGGGAGAGTTTGACTGTCATGATTGCCCCTCCAGTAAGTCAGGATTGTCATAGATATTGCCAATAACCTTGATACTACTTTCACTTATCATGCCTTCGCCATAGTACCAATAGAAAGTTTCCATATCTACCTTTTGAGGCGGATGACCAAGTCCATAATCAGCTTTCACAATGTCTCCCTCGTAAATTTCTTGACCATTCATGACTGCGAGCAATTGTCCAACTGTTTTGGGGTCTACTTGAAAATATTTACTACCTATTGCTACCCCAGCCTCTCCATTGTGTGTTGTAAAAGGAAGTTCAAACACCGGAGTAACTAAAATAAAGATGTTATTCTCTTTTGTTTTTATCAAGAAGCCATATACCCACTCTTCGTTATCTATTCTCTTACCCCTGAATTTTATCTCCCTCATGTCTTATTCTCCTTTTTAGTCTTAAACTTCACACTTGCCGCTTTGTCTCTTTTGAATCCGATAGCTTCAAGCTGTTCCCAAGTGAGATTTCGCATTCCCAACACTCTCGTAACTCCGTTCACAATAAGATTTGAATATGCAGCCTTCTTGACATTACCCACATCAATATCATCAACAGGTAAAAGGATTTTCTTTTTCTCCTTTTTGCCATCCGGTGTGGTGTGCCATTCGTATCTGACTTGAAAAAATTGGTCTTTTGTGGAACAGGTTCCCATAGCAGTCAATTTAACTCTTCCAAACTCGAATGTAGCAGTATAGTAAAAGACTTTATGACCATCGGGTAGAACTTCCTCCCAGCCTTTCAAGTCATACATAGAAATCCCAAGCCGAGACATGAGCCTTTCGGCTCCGGGGCTTGCAAGGTAAGGTTTCCCCTGAAAATCTACCCAATCCTGTTGATAAGTCAATTTCGGGATTAACATCATCAGTTTGCGATATTTGTCAATCCTTTTCTCTATGAGTTCTAAATCGATTTCCTCGATGGCCTGAGAGGATAAGGCTCCAACTATCTCTTTTGATTCCTCTTCTTTTTTAGGAGCCTCTTTTGGAGCCGTGAAAATTTCAGGTTCCAGGGTTTCTTTTTCTTCGGTCATTATTTCTCCTCCTCTATTTGTTCTATCAAAATAGGCTTTATACCGTCTGCGGAATCAGGGTCAGATTGGTCTGCTTGATTTTTCGCTGACATCTTTAAAAACAAATCTGCAAGTGCATTAACAAGGATTTGAATTTGTTCGAGGTCATCAAAGTAAATGGTCAGGGAGTTTCCTTTATTGTTTAGTTCAATGTAGCCTGCTTCACAGTCGTCCAGTGTGTCTGTTTCGATTTGCTTGACATAGTTGAAATGAAAATGTATGTTCATCATGACGCCACCTCCTCTACAAAATAAACACCTTTTCTGAGAGGTTTGTAGGAGATATGTCCTTCCTGCCGTAGCTCTCTGACACGCCTTGCGATTGTTTCTTCTGTTATCCACTTATCCAGCGTTTCCTCTACCCGTCTTCTAAGCTGACGAATAGATATATCTCTCCCTTTGTAGTGGGAGAGTATATCCAGGATTACCCTCTTGATTGAGGGTTTTTTGAGAGTTGTTAGGGTTTGCATTTTACACCTCCTGTTTTATTAAAGTGTCCAAAATCCTTTTTATTTCTAAATCTGTGAGGATTGGTCTTCTTTTTATGGTCTCAATGACCTCTTGAGGGTCAAAAAATATTCTCCTGCCCATGACATAGGCAGGGATTTTGCCCTCTTTTGCCCAGCGGAGCAAAGTAGTAGGTTTTACATCAATCAATTGGGATAATGTTTTCGCCGTTATGAGTCTTTCAGGCATTGTTTCAGCTCTTGAATTTCTTTCTCAAGCTTAGACAATGATTTCAGGATTTCTTTTTTCTCGTAAGGGACTAATTGACCATCTTGCAATGCTTCTGAGATTGTAGTAATAGTTATGCCTGCTTCTTGCAAAACATCAAGGGATTCTTTGATTTCATTTCCGGTATGCTCATATTGGGATTGAACTACTCTATAGCCTTCTGGTAAAAGCCAAGATAATAAAATATCAATAGATTCTTGCTGTTTGTGGTCATGCAAGACATGTAGTAAAGCTCTGAGATGATAAACATTCATTGCCCGTTCGCCCACTCTTACCTTCCAGAAATAGGACTCCCCCATATTGATTCTTTTCAGGATTTCGTGATAGGGGAGTTCTTTTTTACACCTTTCTAAAGCAGTTTTGAGATAATCGTGGAAATCCATCCCTTAAACCTCCTGTGTAAATTTTTACTTTTTTCTTCCTTGCTTTTATCCTCATTTTTGTGTATTTTATCACCATGAGTAAAAATATCTTCAACATTCAAATTGAATGCCTGAGCGATACGCAAAGCACTATAAATAGAAGGGGTTCGCAAACCTCTTTCCACTCGGCTCAAATAAGAAGCAGACAAACCTGTAAGCTTAGCCAAATCTTTGAGGGTCAAGCCTTTTTGTATTCTGAGTTTTTTAATTGTAGTGTATTTTGTCATGTTATTATTATACACCAAAAAGTGAATTTTGTCAAGGGGCAATTTCACATTTTAGGATATAAAGGATACCAAAACTACCATTGACAAGGAGGCAAAAGGTGAATAAAATTACTACAATCGCAACAAGAGACAACATTATGGATATAGGACAAAAATTAAAGATACTAAGACAGATGCGAGGCTTTACTTTAGAATCTTTAGCTGAAGCCTGTGGTGTTTCTAAAACACATTTGCACAGAATTGAAAAAGGAGTTTCTAAGCCTGCTATTGACACATTGGAAAAAATCTTGCGAGTTTTAGAGATGAGTATATCAGAATTTTATGACTGGAATCCCTTACAGCCGACAGCATCGACCACTTCTATGAATGAATCTATAAAAATCCCCATCCTGAATTATGTCCCAGCGGGTTATCCTGCTTTGATTCCAGACCCCAACTATGTCGCTGGTTACATTGAAGTTCCGCACACATTCAGAGAAAAAGGATTGTTCGGCTTCAAGGTGTGGGGCAACTCTATGGAGCCTGAGCTGAGAGAGGGGGATATTGCTATTGTATCACCGAACAAGGCACCTGTAAAAGGCGATATTGTGGTCTGCACTTACAATGAGGGGGAGACTGCGATTAAAAAGTATTATCCAAGTGAGGATTATGTGAGTTTAGTCTCTATCAATCCAGAATACGAGCCGATTATTATTGCGAAAAATCGCATAAAGTTTATTGGCAAAGTCATAATGGTTATGAGACATTATAAATAGGAGGGGGTTATGGCTAAATCTAAAGGGCGTTTAATTTTGATAATTGTAGGAGGGGTTTTGTTATTATTAGTGATTATTGGAGGCAATTTATATCAAGCTTCGCAATCTACTTCTACTAAGACACGGACTAAACGCCCCATAGAGGTAAGGATTTGTGCGAAAAGTGGAGTTAATGTGCGTAACGGTCCGGGATTGAACTATCAAGTTTTACACCAATTAAAAAGGGGACAAGTGCTATATGTTTTTGAAGAAAAAAATGGTTGGATTCGTTATAGCGGCACTCCTAAGGATTGCGGTTCTCCCTTGTGGGTAAAGAAAAGCTTAACTATTTCAGAATTGCAATATTATACAAATTGGGTAAATACTCTAATACAAAGCGGTATTGTTACGAAAGTTAATCCAGAATTCAACGAAGCATTTGTCAATCCTTATCCCTGGAGTGTGGCAAGCTACAAACAAAAGAAAAGCATTGGTTATGTGCTGGCTCATTATTGTGGTTTAGTAAAGGGAACAAATTTGTATTGGGTAGATATTAAAGACCACTATACCGGAAAACGAGTAGCTAAATATAGTGAAGCTTGGGGATTTAAAGTATATCGATAAGCAGTTATGCGTATCTTCAAAAGGGGTAAATATTACTGGATTGACTTTACTTTTCAGGGAAAAAGATACAGACGAAGCCTTAAAACTACAAGGAAAGAAGTAGCAGAGCAGTATAAGGCAGAGCTTGAGCTTAGAATATTCAGGGGGGAATTTTTCGGTATTATCGAGACTCCAGTTCCCACTCTCAAAGAATTCGTAGAGAATACATACTTACAGTATGAACGCACCCACAAAGCATCGGGGACACAGAAAAGAAATAAATTGTTCTACAAAAATTTGCTAAATGCTTTCGGAGATACGAAGCTTTCAGACATAACTTTAGGAAAAGTTACACATTACTTGAATGTAAGAGGCAAAATAGCTGCAGCGAACAGGGAAATTTCTCTTTTAAGAGCTATTTTGAATTATGCCGTCAGATTGAAAGTTATTCCCTACAATCCCATCAAAGGGATAAAACTCCTAAAAGAATCCCCTGGACGGGTGCGATATTTAACCCAAGACGAATTTGTCAAGCTTGTAGAAGCCGCCTCATCGCACTTAAAAGCTATTATCCAAATTGCAGTTTTTACGGGGTTAAGAAAATCAGACTTATTAAAATTAAAATGGTCAAACATCGATTTTGAAAATAAAAGAATCAGGGTGCATGTAACTAAAACAAATGAAATCAGATTTGTTCCCATGAACGATTTAGTAATAGAGATATTGCAAAATCTCCCCCGCAACGGTGAATATGTATTCACTTACAAAGGTAAAAGGATAAAAGACATCAAAAGGGCTTTCACTACAGCCTGTATCAAGGCAGGTATCAGAGATTTAAAATTTCACGATTTAAGGCACACTTTCGCAAGCTGGCTGGTTATGTCAGGTGTGGACTTGCGAACTGTGGCAGAACTTATGGGACACAAAACGCTCAGAATGGTGCAGAGATATTCACACCTGAGTCCAGGACATTTACAGGACGCAGTCAATAAAATTGGCACGCTTGTGGCACAAAAAAATCAGGAAAAAGACAGCGGGGCGGTTAACATATTGAAAGACAAAAAGAAAGATGGAGCATAAATTTAAACCTTCTCCCTTACAAGCAGGAGGTCGGAGGTTCGAATCCTCCATCGCCCATTTGTTTTTTCTTAAGAAATTCAGGTTTTTGAGCAATTTTAACAATGTATGTAAAACCTTATTCTTCCCCATTTTGGCACACTTAAGGTGCAAAAACATGGCACAAATATGGCACAAAATAAAAAGCCCCGCCACGAGGACGGGGCAGGTTTGGGGGTGCAATTGGATTTAAATACTTCTGACTTTGGTGGGGGTGTAAAGCTCTTTGACAATTTCAGTTGGACAGAGTTCGAAAAATCTTAATACTACTCCCTTGTAGCTGTGCTGGAGTGTGGAGATTGTAGCTCTTTTCATCTCAGGGGGAATGAAACCCAACTCGGCTTTGATTTTCTTGAGGGTCTCAACAGCCCTCTCGACTTGGTCATAGCTACTCCATACTTTCATTTTTATACCTCCTTTTTGGTTAATCAATACTATTATATGGTTCGGGATGAGCAAAGAGGTATGCCCCTGCCCGCAGAAAAACGGGCTCCCACAGGTGGTCGGGGGATGTAATAATCCCCCTCCACACGACTGCAGGCATGTAGAGAGTATTATGGATACGGAATCTCAGTAGTGGCAAGACATTTCCTCCCAGGAGAGTATGGTTGAGAAATGCCTTTCGGTCACGGGCAATGTTGCGGTAATTGTCTTCTCTTAGTTCGTCTTCTATGTCCGACTCCAGCTTGTAAATATTCAGGTTCCCCTGTGTGAAAGCAGGGGAAACCTCGTCTTCCCGTAGGGTCTGAGCTATCTGAATCAGCTTGGTTCTCAGCGGTAAAGAAGAAATCGAGTCAGATATGACAATAATTTCACGGGTGAAGGGATTGTAGCCTGGTAGGAAGGTCTGCTCGATGAGATTCTCTTCTCCTTCAGCATTGTGTGAGCATGACATCCGATGACCCCAGAAAATCATGGGGTTTTCTATGAGGGCGATGAGGGTGGGATTGTAGCGTCCGAACGACAGTAACTCTGGTAAATCTCCCCCAGGGGCGGTTTCCTTTTCGTCGATGCGAACTCTCCAGTCCGCACCGCCTCCACGAGTTGATTGGAGTCTGAAAACTAATCTCCAGACTCCTTTGAGACAAATGATATTATCAGGGGGGACTACCCCCTGACGATACTCATCCGTCTGGATGAGCTTGGGGGCATCGCCCCCATAGCCGATTTTGATTAGTCTCAATTCCATTTTTACACCTCCTGTGCTTTTAAAACTTTTTCAATTAATTGTTTGATTTCTTCGAAAGCAGGGAGCATTTTATCGAGAGTTGTAATATTGTAAGACTTCTCCCATGCCGTTCCTGTCCAGTAAAACCTACCGAAGGACTTTATAACATCCTTCACGGGGTAGGTTTTACCTGCAATCACAACTCTTAACCAAATTGATTTTTCAGAGAATTCATCAAAACTGAGACGGAATTTAATAGGGGAGCTCTCAAGAAGGTCTTTTCTACTCTCCCAGTCAAGCCCTTTGATGCGAGTAGACCAGACTGGGTATTGCTTTATCTCCTCTACGAACTCTTTGATTTTCTCTATTCTCTCTCTCATTTTCTCTCCTCCTTTTTTATTATCTTTTTTCATGTTTATATTATAAAGCATTTTCTCTCTTTTGTCAAGTTTTTTATTCTGATTTTTATTTTCTATTTTAATTATCTTTTTCATGTCTTTATTATACACTTTTTTATAAAATTTGTCAAGTCTTTTATTAAAATAGTATGATTTTGCTATGTCTACAGTTTCAAGGGATTTAAAATATGCATAAAATTAAATATAAATATGACTGATTAATCATCATAAGAAAATGTGATATAGAAATGGAGCTTTACTTAGAGACACAAGAGAAAGCGAAATCAGGGAAATGGTTTTAATTAAGGGTATTTCCTGATAATTATAACAATAGAGCAATTTCCTTATGTTTTCAAGCCTTGTAGGTAGGCTTTTTAAAATAGTTCGCAATACGAATACCCCCCTTTTTAGATGGAGTGAGTCAGGGAAATCTGACTTATATCTGTTCTAATATTTTAAGACTGGAAAAACTGACTTACAAGGTAAAATTTCACTGGGAAAAATTAACTTTTATGCACTATACTGAACAATTTTGGCGATTTTTGTGCAGTATAATAGACAAAATTGAACAATTTTGTAGAAAATAAAACAGGCGGGAGGTTATCCCGCCGTTAGTTTTGGGGTGTCTCCCCGTTAGTTTCTATTTACCCGCATGCGGGCGGGTGGCCACCTTGAGTATCAATATAATAAATAAAACATTTGGAATGGTCAAGTTTTAATGTCTCCATAATCTATACCCAATTCCCACCCCCCATCTGTAATATTGCGTAGTTACTTCTATTTTTCCCGTTAAGTAAAAATTACCCCTGCTGATTTTCCCTTCCAGAAAAATTCTGCTCCACTCTAAAGGATACAAAACAACTCCTGAATTAATCTCAATGTTCACTAATTTTCTCTGTTCACGAATCATGAACGCCCGTGAAGGCAATAATGATTTAGTCTGTATTATCTCCACAGACCTTGATAAATCGCCGTGAAGAGGGGTCTGGAGAGCAAAAGGTATAAAACCATTAACACCTTTGACAAAGCCTTTAATATGAAGACTTTTCGGGGTCATTTTAACATAGAGAATTCCTTTTTTAATGCTGTCAGCAGGGATGGGGTGGGAAGTATCAACATAAACCGTCTCAGGCTTAATTTCTTTATATCTTATCTTCTCGTGCCATTTGATTATTGTATCATGAATGGGAATTTGAACGGTATCGTGAATGATTTGCGTTTTTATTGCCCCATTTTTGCCCCTTTTTCCCAATCTGTAGCTCATTACTGCAATAGTTATGAGAATTATAAGATAGAATGCAAGTTTAATTTTGTTCATTTTCTTCTTTTTCTGTTCTTTTTCTTAAACTTATAGATAAAATTCCCGCACTCACCCCCGTCAAAGGGTCCGTTTATCGTGCATTTGCCTTTTTTATAATCAAAAAACACGCACAAATGACAAAGTGTAGTTCGTTGTAGAGGATGAGGTTCAGGGATTCGTTCTCTCTCAATAAATTTCTCCATCCACAATCCTCCGTAATTCTGCCTTGAAACTCCCATCTTGATTGTATTTTATTACAGCAAACCCCTGTGTCCAGTTGTTTAGGGGTGCGTAGTCCAGTTCTTTCGCCAGATAACCCACAGCACCGCCCCAATAGTTTTTGCCGTCGATCCGTTTGAAAGTCTTGTCTTGGGCCCTATGAAAGTGTCCCACAATAAAATGGTCGTGGATATACTTCCACATCACATTTGTAATGTATTCTGGAGCATACAAGCCCCTGCTCCGTTCGTGTCCGTGCAGGTGCCATAATTTGCCGATTCGGAATGGTTGAGTAATATATTCTATATTAAGCCCCTTCAAATTTAACTTTGTTTCCAGCAAGTCATCAACAAGGTCATAGATTTCTCCAGCATTCTTCATAATGTATTTATTAAGCCTCTCCTCGTGATTGCCTTGATAATAGATTATCCTTACCTTTTTAAATCTGTCTCGCAAATCCTCTAAAAAGTTTTTAGCCTCTTTCATTTCCTGTTTTACGCTCTTTTGTGTAGGATTTTTAACAAAGACAGAAATTTTATGAAAATCAAGCAAATCGCCCAAGATTGTGATTATATCAGGTTGCAACCTATCTGCATATTCCAATACTGATTGAACCGCAAGGTCATCCTGAAAGGGTATGTGTAAATCAGCAATGAGCAACTCTGTTTGATGAGGTTCTGTTATATCAAAGCTCACAGGTTGCAGTCTGATTATATCTCTATTCTCTAAAGCAAACAATAAAAGCTTTGCTGTGTTTTCATTGACTTGTAAAGCGTCAGATAACTTTTTCCTCGATAATTGCTCTCCCCTTCTAATAAATTCCTGTTCGAGCAGGAGAGCCTTATTCCAAAGGTTTCTGTCAATCTTCATTCATCCTCCTTGTTTGTCACCCAATCAGGGATACCAAAACTTTCCCTGACCAGTTGTCTAAATTTTGGATTAATGAAAGCCTCTGCGGCGATATTGTCTGCGTGTGTTTCGCCTACATCGGGGAAAACCCAATGGACTACTTCATGTGCAAGAATGAAATAAAAATCGTCTATGCTCCTGATGTGTCGAGGATTCATCTCTATAGTGAAAATTTCAGGCAGGATATACGCCTCAACGGGTAATCTCTCATTCGGAACTATATCCCAGGGTTCTTGCAAGAAATCCTTTTCAAAAAGCTCCATAAAAGTTTTTAAATCTGGTGTTCTCATAGTAATGACCTCACCGTTAAACTAATCAAAGCTATTGCAATAGCTGTGATGAACCACCATTGAATTCTTACCTGCGTTTTTAGTCCTGCGAAGTTATCAATCTTCTGACTTAACTCCCTGACAGCCTGTTTGATTTCATCAATATCCTGTGAAAGTCCGTTGTTTATTTTTGTATCCAGCTTAATCACTAATTTTTGTAATTCATCTATTTTTTCACTATTTGTCTTTCGTGCCATCTTACTTCACCTCCTGTAATGCCCTGTAAACTTTGTTTACATAGTCTTGATTGCGATATTTTCCATTTATTAGACGAGGAGACCCTGCATTGTAAGCTGATATAATCCCGCTCAACCCAAACCGTTTATACCGTTTTTCGAGTGTCAAAAGATGTTTAACTGCGTATTTGATATTTTGATAAGGTTCTAACAATCTTGTCAGCCAACCTTCAAAACCATACTCCCGTGCCACAGCCCCCATAATCTGACACAGGCCCCAAGATGTTTTCTGTGCGATAATTTCGGTTTCAACAGGACAATCAGGTGGTTTGACCTTGCGAGGATAATAAAGATACTTGTAATTTTTCTCATACCGGATTGCCCAGATGTTCCAATTGCTCTCCACTTTAGCAATTGCAACAATAAGTTCAGGAGTGATAAGTGTTTGTTTTTCGGTTAGTTCAGCACTTGCAAAGTCATAAATCATTTTGGGTGTTTTAATTCTTGTCATTATTCGCCCCCATCTTCACTTTGATTTTTTGATACACATTTACAGCTCCATATACGCCCATTGCCGCAATAAGAATTGAAGCGAAAACTGTATCTGACATTTTGCCCATCAATAATCCTACAAAACTTAACAATAAACATTCCTGTATGATAATAAATTTACGACTTAAAAACTTTTTCATTCCCTCACCTCCGTAACAAAATTAAACCTCAAAGCTTCCTCCCCCGTGAGCCAGCTCTCCCTGACGGAAAGTGAATCTACCACATCAACATCAAGTCCCGTTCGTTCAGCAATGAACCTATTTATGACATTCTGTATCTTCGCCATATCCTCCGCCTGTTTACGGGAATCGTTTGAGGATAAGAATCCTATTGTGAGTGTTTTAATATCGTGTATCAAGAACAATGTATATCTTGAAGCTATCCTTTTGTCTCCGCCCAAAAATAAGAGCAATCCCGCACTCGCCACCAAACCGTTGGATTGAGTTATCAATTCGTATTTTTCCCTAACTGTTAACACAAAATCCATTGCCGAGAAGGGGTCTCCGCCGTAGGTTTCTACCCGTAGCCATACCACCGCAGGTTGGTATCTGTCCACAATATCAAGATAATACTTTAAATAATCCTCGTTTACTGCGTGCCAGTAATTAATAAACAAAGTATCATTTCTAAATGTATAAGGTTTTAAACTATCAGAACTGAAAACTAACAGTAACAATAATATCTTTACCATTTTGCCTCACCCTTACTCTTTTTGAGGTTTTGGTATTGATATACCAAGTCAAAATTCCCCATAAGTTCGCCCCTATATCGCTCCGTGACGCTCCCCTGGGGTCTTCAAAATAAGTTCCATCTACGAGGTTCTCATATAACCAGAACAGGGTAAAACTAACAATCGCTGACTGTTCTATGTTCAGTTGCGTGTGTTTGTGTATCATATCAGCTGTAATATAGGAAGCTCCGTAATGCCCAAGTGTCCAGATGTCTACACATTCCTGTTCAAAAGGCATAGCATTGTAAAGAGGCACGATGTAGCCTGTGTAGAAGAAGAAGGTTAGTAAGTATTTCGCCAACGGTAAACTATTAAGCATTACCCGATTCCCGCCTTGTCGAGTTCGGCTTGATTAGAGCTTTGACTGTCAACTGCATATATTTTTATGTCTGTGCTATCAGCTGTTACTTTTAATCCCGCGCGAGCGTCATAGTGTTCGATTACGCCGATTTTTTCTAAACGGGCGTTGTCAAAGTAGATGGATTGGGAAGATGCATTAGCACCACGACACAATTTGATACTAATTTCTGTTGATGCAAACAATGAAAAAATAATAGAGATATATTGCCAATCTGTATTCTCAAAGTTATATGCAATATAATTGCTTTGCCATGTTTGCGTATTGGGATTCCAATATAATCCATTATCTACATCCTGAATAACAATGTATCCCTTACCCCCTGTTGTTTTTGCATAGATGCCTAATTGATATATTCCCACATCGAGATTAAAATTTTGATGCACATCTACATATGAATTATTACTATCCGCATCTAATCTCACCGCATAATCGCCATCTATTACATCCGTTGATTCCTGATTTATCGTAGAGCTACCGCTTGTATATTTCACCCAGTGCGTCAAATTGTGTTCATCATCCCATTCTTCAAAAGAGCCATCTGTGAGCAGATTATCCCCCGTTACCCTGTGAGCGTTGATATTATCAGAAATTTTCAAGCTGTCCCTTATTCGCTCTGACTTGATTTTGCCATAAAGTTGACTGGTATCGAGAACATCAAAATTCGTTCGGATTAGAGAGATAATCGCTTTATTCTTGCTGACCGTGAATTCCAGATTATCGCCGTTCACGGTAGGGGTTATTTGTTCAAATGTGCGTCCGTTGAAGAAATACCAATTGTCAGTTACAGAACCAGGAACAATCATCTTTGAATTCTCGTTAAGTCGCCATTTCATTTTAGCTCCTCGTTGTTATCCAGAGTTCAACATCGTAATCGGGAGCAGTTCCAGAGACTTCCGCTCTGACACGGTATTTCGCACCACTCAGCTCAAATGGAGCAGGTAATACCACGCCGTCTACATTTGTTGCAGTCAGTTCTATTCCCGTGTCCGCCCAATCACTACCGTTTGCACTTTTTTGCAATTTTAAGGTTATGCTTTCATTGTCGTATGTTTCCCCTTGAAATGTTACTTTTGCCTCTAACTCTGCCACTCCTTTGTAGTCTGTTAAGTCTAAAGTGTCCGTGTTGGTATTAGATGTGATCCCCGTGAGGGATTCGTGCCAGATTGCCACTCCTATTTTATGCGAAACTAAATCTGTCCATGCCATTTCCCCTTACCTCCTTTTATTTATGCATCTCCTGTCCCGCCTGTATGGGGCGGGATTTCAAAAACTCGTTTGCTGATAAACCTTACTACTAAAATCTGTCCCTTCCAAACTCCACCGGGATAATCAAAATGAAAATCCGAATCGGGTATTACCTCGTAGCCGGGCCAATTCCCAGGACGAGGATATAAAATCACCCTTCTGTCCGCCCCCCTCCACAAATATGCCATCCTTATAAAATCCGTTGCTGAGTAAACATTTATTTCTGTAATGCGTATCGTGCATACTAAACGCTCCCCCAGTTTCCATTCCTTTATCTCTCCGCTCTGTGTTACCATCTGTCCCAATATCACTCTTTTCCAAGTTGTGTCAATATTCGTTCCTGTGTCAGCTCCAAAAGTTCGCTCCTGATATACATATTCGTAATCGATTTTGTAAGTTGTATCAGGTTGCATACCCCCCGTATCCAGAACCGTGATTCTACCTTTCCCGTAATCTATTGTGTAATCCGTATCTCTTTTATAAGTTACTGTCCCGTCGAGGTTTGTAACTGTTTCCGAGTCTTCCACGATAGAATCGTGAGCCAGTAAAATCATATCGGGTAGACTTGACCCCGTTGTGAATTCCTCATCCCAAATTTGTTCTCGGAGTTGCATTTTAGGATAAGTATTACCTCCAAACATAGTCTACCTCCTCATACTTTCGGTGTTTGTTTTGTCTTGATTGTAATCCATCCGTATGCAGGCATATTAATATTCCCCATACACACCTGAATATCTTGATAGTAGTAATTGTCATCTTCATAGTTATAGAGAATCATCATACCCACATTTGAGGCATTGCATGTAGGACGGTTGCTGGAATCGTATTGTTTTAAGGTAGGGTCATAGTTCTGTATCGTAGTGTCTACATAGTTCTTTGTTGCTGCGTCCTGCGAGCTGGTGGGGTCGGCAAGATTAATTATCTTTTTGTCATTTATATCAAAGTCTTGATTGACATATAATGCATTGATAGGATATTGCTGAGTTATATAGAAATAAGAAACATTAACTTCTAAATCATCTGAATTTGCTTCATTATCAATATCAAAATATAGCCCAACTTTGACATATCTAGTGCTGGAATTAAGAGTAGGGCTTACATTGGTTGCTTTGACTATGTAAGATGATTGGGCTGTTGCATGAATAAGTTCAATATCCTGTGTAGTAATAAGATTTTTATCTTTGTCATACTCCGCTATTCGCAAATATACAAAAATATCAAAATGTGCAGAAAGGGATGTATCTGCTTTGTATGCAAAATACACATATTTATGAAAACTTGCACTATTTGCAGGCAGAAAACCATCATTTTGAATATGAGCCGTCCCATTGTCTCCTGCAGCCACATCAATTCGAACAGCATTTTTGCCCATAAAACTATCATCAGACAGTTGCCAACTGCAATTTGAAGTGCTTATATTCCAGCCATCAGGTACCCCATCGCCGTCCTCATCATCAAATGCAGGATTGTAAATATCAGAAATGCCGATTGTATTTTTGATAGTTTCTCCCATACTTTTCACTGTCACTCCCCTCTGCACAAGTCCATCTTTGATAACCTCTTCTCCTGCATTGTCTACTACTTCTTTTACTTTGCCGTCTTCTGTGAGAGTTGTTTGTAATACTCCCCTATAAACAGGCGTAACTCCACTCACCGTAAAGGTTTCCGCTGTCGTATTCCTGCCTAATCTATCAAGCCCATAGACAGCTCCGAAAATCTTGTCATCGTATCGCACATTTATAGCAAAAGTAACTTTCTTATGTCCACTTCCGGGATTCGGCACTTGAATATATCTCACATCTTCTTCGTCAATTCCCACCGTGTCATCGTGCAGTTTCCCAATGCGGGTGATTTTTACCAGCAACTGTTCAACAGGTAAGCCACCTATATCATCAAATGTCACCGTCACTCTGATGGTGTTTTGTGAGTCAGGCCACAACCGTTTAGTCGTGATGTTCACATTTTGCCATGCAGGAGGTGAGGGTTCAGGAGGGGGTAGGTCAGGTTCTGTTGCTTCAGTCTCAACTGTTTTAGAATGCACGATAATTGTATATTTATGAGGATATTCATATTGTGTACCTATGACCACACCTGACTGTTCCCTGCCAAGATGGTCAGTAAAACTGATTACATCCATTTCCTCAATGGAAACAATATTGGGAGTGGTGAGTCTAAATATCCCGTTCGGCTGTCCGTAATTGTCTATATACCATTGTGCTACAAAAATAGATTGCCCCAAAATTGCAAAAGGATTATCAAGATTGAGTCTATATCTCAAACTACCGCAATCTCCAAGTTCATAATCACCTTCACCGTAATAAGTCTTAATCTTCACACCCTTAATCAGTCTGTCATACTGCATTTCTGGAAGACGGGCATAATCGTCTTGTGTTAGAGACAATACAGGACTATCGCCTATAATTCTTTTCCTTGCCTTGATAGATGTAACACTGTCATATTCAATCAGATAACCACCATAAAGAACGGCAAGCTCGACAAGTCGCCGTGTGCCTTGATTGACATTATCTTTGTGAATAATAAACCAGGGCAATCTTTTCGAAGTGGAATAAAAGCCCACGAATGGTCTGACTGCTTCATATTCGTCAGTTTGATATTGCAATAAGCCTATGCAGTAAGCATAAGTGCCGTAAGCCACAGGGAAAGCCATAATTTTTATATTTTCTTTATCAATCCATTCTATTTCTGTGTGCGTAACAGTATCAGACACCTTGACAAGCCGTTTGCCACTATAATTTGATAATTGTGTATTGAGAATTAAAACATAGCTTGATATGTCACCAATAGAATCATCACTCCAGCCCAAAACCGTATCATCGTCAGTTACCCTCACTCCCAAGTCCGTAACCGTGCTGTCGCTTACCTTTAATTTTTTATAGCTATAACCATAATCGCCTACGAAATAAAGCTCACTACTTTTGATAAAAGCTCTTGTATTCGTATCTACGCCAAAGCCTGACAGTTCTAAAAAAGTCCAGCTCGTGCCGTTAAATTGAAATCGTCCAGCCCACCAGGGAGTGCCAAACACATAATAAAAATTCGATTCTCCGTAATCCCGTGAACCCCAGGCATAACTACCCCATACGCCATTTGAATAATCAACATAAGCAGAGCTGACTTGATTGATAGTCATTGCACCAGGATTTTCCAGGGTGAATAATTTGAAGTAAGTCTTGCCATTGCTTGCATTATATACAGAAGTTACGAATATGAATTTCTCAGTAGTTGTATCAAAAGTTATCGTATCAAGCAGGACTTTTGCCCCTATCGATTCACCTGTATTATCTACATAAGCATTCTCATTCGCCCAGCCCACACTTGTGTAAGTGTAAGTTGAAGTATCAATATAGCCCATTTCCACTGTCGAATAAGAATCTGCTTTAACATACGCCAGATATAACTTTCCACTCTTATAGCCCAACAGCTTGATTCGTTCAGGTTCTGGTGTGTCTGAAATGCCAACTACCCCTAAAAATGTTACACAAGGCTTATCTCCTTCAGCTGTCCAGGTCTCGATTTTGTAAAACTCTACAGTTTTCTTGTGAGCAAACGCAACATAATAAGTGCCTGAAGGGTCGTAACCGTATATCCAGATTGAGCTTTTCTCTCTCGATAACTCAGGATTCTGAGCCGTTGACCAGTTCGGAGAACTCTCTATGATTGATAAAATCGCACGGCTGGAATCTATATCATATAAAGGTTGCTCTATATCTGTGCTGTCAGGGAAAATGTCTTCAAGTAATTTGTCCACACTACTTGCCCAGGGTAGGCTCTCAGCCTGTGAAAAGTAATCAGTCAGTTTATTATCTTCAAGTGCTTTCAAATAAGTTACGCATTTGACTGCAAGTTTTTTGCCTTCTCGTTGTAACATATCAGGGAGAGTAATCCCTTTAAAGAGTGTTACTTCCTCAGAATCAATCCCAAGCTGTAAACAAATATCCTGAGGACTGGCATTCAATTGTGATTCAATTGAACCGTCAGGGTCATAGAGATATAAAGTTAAGTCCTGAACTTCAAGCTGACCGACTACGCTTTCAAGTTTTTTATCTATTCTAAGATTTTGAACATCAATAAGCCTATCCGAAGAGTCAATTCTTTCGAGTTTTGCGTTGTCGAAATAGATGGATTGGGAGTTAGAGGCTGTTGAACGAGCGAATTCTATCTTTAAACAAATAGGAGAAGATTGCATAACTACAAATATAGTATCGTGCTGTTCCCAGTCAGTATTTCCAAAGGGCTTTGACTTGGGCGTGTCTATCCAGGTTTGATTCTCCCAGTTCCAATATAGATTATTTGTAGTATCCCATAAAGTTAGCTTATATGCCCCATCCGTAATTTTACCCAAAAAACTAAAACGATATATACCTGTTATTATATTCACCTGTTGCGACACAGAACACCAACTACCGTCAGCATCCACATCCAACCTCACCGCATAATTACCATCTACCACATCACTTGATTCCCTATTTACCGTTGAACTTCCGTTTGCCATTTCATTCCAATGCGTCAAATTGTGCTCATCATCCCACTGTTCAAAAGAGCCATCCGTTAAGAGATTACCACTTTCCCCTATATCACCATTGCCAATTAAGAGCAAGAGTTGAGGAACTTCGCCCTCTTTAAACTTGCGTATGTTAGTAATATTCCTCATAGCTCAGTCTCCATCTGTGCAGGTTTGATTACTTCTCTGTAAAATTTTTGTCTGCCTGTAGGACTCCACTTTGTGAATACCTCTACATAAGTATCAGGATTCGCATTGTGAACAGTGACAAAAATTTCAGGTTTCGGAAATTTGCTTTCTGGTATGATGTATTCCTTTTCTCCACCTTCACCCACAAGTGCAAGAGTGGGTCTTGTAACTACGCCACCCTCTTGGAAAGCACCCATAAGAGGTTTAAAGCCTTGAACTATACCGCCTTTTTTGAATCGCAAGCCGAACAATTGCAATATGCTTGTCCCAGGAATAGGCAAACCAACAGCCGCGGGTCCGAAAACTTCAGGTAATATAGCTTTTAAAAGTTTCACTTTTACTATTGTCTCAGTAATAAATATCGCCAAGCGTTTTGCCATATTGATAAACGCCTTTTCCCAATTAACCTCAACGCCTGAAATAGCATTTATTAAGGTATTAGCAAAAGTGGAAGCAAAATCAGAAGCAACATCCTGCACAAAATAAAGTTGCTCTGTAAATTGATTCCACGCTTCAACAAATGATTGCACCTGTGTAGGCAATTCGGGTTCTATAATAAAATCCATTTTGTTTCTGAGTTCGCTATATTCCCTACGCAGTTGAGGGAGAATAGGAAGTAACATTTGAAAACCTGTTAATAGGTAATTAGTCGCATCTGCTGCTTCTCTTATTTTTTGATTAACTTGCTGCTGTGATTGCTGGACTTGCTGTAACTGCTTGTCAAGATTCTCAAATTCTTGCCCTATTGCCCTGATGTCTTCTTTCCAAGCTTCCCAAACTGCTTTGACTCCTTTTAAATCTCTATGGATTAAACGGTCGAAAACAGCTCCCAACATGCCTGCGAATGAACCAAACACCTTAAAGAGGTCCCAAACTCCCGTGCCTAAAACACCAACAATTTTCGCAATAGAAGGCAATCCTTGAATCATCTGATTAACAAAATCCGCAGCCGTATTTGATAAATCAGACCACGCACCTTGATTATTTACCAGCTCATCTTGAATCTCTATGAGAGCATTTTTAAGATTGCCGAGTGTTGTAGTCCAGCCTTCTGACTTAATAATAGCATCTCCAATTCGTTCTTTAAGGTCTCCAAAGAGGTTTTTAATTTGTTCAAGGCTTCCCGCAAAAGTAGCAGCATAAGCAGCTTCTGCTCCTCCGAATTTCTTTTCTACTTCATCAAGAATTGCCGCAAATCCTTTCGTCTCAAAAGTAGCTCTGTCAATTCGCACGCCATATCGCTGTAACATCATCAAGTTACCTTCTGCAGCCTTTGCCATATCAAGAGCTGCAGTCCGCAAATCCTTTCCAACCGCACGAGCATAATCCATCGTGGCTTGAACTGCCTTACCAATTAGTTCAGGAGCAATATTGAATCTCAGGAAAAGTGCCTCAATTGATTCAATCGTTTCATCACCATATGTGGTTGTCATCTGGAGAGCAGAAGCCAAATCAGTTAATTTTTTATAGGTTTCATCTGAATACGCTCCTACATTCTTAAGAGCTTCAGCAAGTGCAAAGTCCGCCTTCTCCTGCTCCATCGCCTCTTCGGTTGCACTCTTGAGCCACTTGATTACTTCGTAAGAACCGAAAGCTAAGCCGAAAGCACCTGCAAGTTGTTTTGCACTCTTAGCCAATCCGCCGAGTCGATTATCAATGCGTGACAGGTCTTTCGACATTTTGTCTACAAGAGCAAAGACTACATTTATTCTTTTCTCAGCCATTTCGCTTACTCCTTAGTTCTTCTACAATCCTGTCTATTAACATCATTGCCTCAATAATCCACGCTGCCGTATCTTCGCCAAGTCTGACATATCCTTTCTTGTGTGCTGCGTAAAGTGCCAGGAGCGATTCGTATTCGCCAACATATTTCGTATCAAACGGGCATCCTTCATAGCGTTCTCCGTCTATCTCTACCCATAACGGTTGCGGTATGTCGCCTACTTCTCTGTCGCATATCTTGCATCTATGCTGCGTGAAGACTCCCCAGATGAAGTATTTGAACCCTTTCCACCAGTCTGTGTAAAAAAATCTATCTTATTTTCCTCCAGTGCATGTCGTGAAATGTCTATGATGTCAGGCATCTGTAATCCCTGCACTATCCTGTCAAGGCTCTCTACTGACAGTATTTTTATATCCCTGCCTAAGTGCTTGACATATTCATATTGTGCATTGTCAAATTCAACGCAGGATTCCAGAACAACGCTGACAAATTCCATTAGAGTAACAACATCTTCTACTTCATTCAGTTCTAACTTGCGTAATTCTTGCAGGATAGGAGTGATTCGCTTAAGAAAATACAGTTTTTCCCAATAATTCAGCGTTCTTATCTTAATATCTTCTTTCTTCATTATGAACTCCAATTAAACTGTATGCTTATTTCGTCATTGCCTGAGGATGGTGTGGTCGATAAGCAACGAAATGCTACATTATATCTTTCAACACCATTGTCATCTACTATATCTGTTTCTTGTACTTCGACTCTGGGAGCAGTAATCACTATCTGATTATCCTGTGTCGCATCACCTACTGTAATACTGAAATCAGCTATCTGAAATCCGGGATAATATGCACTTGAGGACACTAACGGATTAAATTCACCAGTAATTTCCCGACCCACGATGTAGAATCCTGCTATGCCATATTCGCTCGCAGCATCGCTTAACTCAAAATCAGCATTCTCTATATTTACGCTGAGCTCAGAGAAGTAAGTATCTTGCAGTCCACTACTCAGAGTAGCATTTGCCAGAATCAAGGGGTCTGTAGATTCGAAGGTAGGTGTGAGAGATGTCACGGAGAATTGTTCATTTGAGAACATTCCTATACCAGCAACATCCAACACCAATTCCTTACCTACAGTCCCCAAGATAGAACATTTTGTCACTATCGCATAAGTCAATTGCACCTCATGACCATCATCAGTCTGTGCAAGAATCGTCAGGGGTGATTGGTCGAGTCCCGGAGTATAAGTCGCAGAAGTAGCAGCAACTGTCTCATCAAAACCCGCCGCCTTTAGAATCCTGCCTATTCTGGGTGCTGCATTTGTGCCCCTCACCATTGTTTTGAATGCGAAGCTGCCCCACCTTTTGCCTTCATAAATAGCACTAATTACATGCAAGTATCGACCACTACCGGGAAGTTGTATTATGCTATGTTGGGGTTTTACTACTATGTCATATGCAAAGATTGCGTCCGAACCGCTCAAGGTCTCCGGAGTCCCCGGAGTTGTTTCGTTTTTCAGATATAAAGTTCTAATTGTTCTTATAGGCATAGACATTTTATCTACCTCCTTTAAATTTCCCACTCGTTTGTGAGGTATCGAATAAAGAATTCAACCCTCACAACCGTATAAATTTGTCCTTCTTCTTTTGCCATAATTTCATCCCGTGCGGGAATCGTGTTTACAGCAAGTCCTCCCCAAGTTATGTCTTGAGAAAGAGCCTTGTAAATGTCTGACAAATACGAATTGATACCTGCAGGAGTTATATCTCCCGCTAAAACTAAATTAGCTTGAACAGTAATTTGCCAGAAAAATTTATTTGCCATCCTTTCTATCAATTCATTTGAGACATCTTGAAAAAGCAGACAGGGGATTTCGCTTTCACTCAGAGAACCAGTTTCGTAATAACGCACATTATTTCCCAAATTCGTATTGTAACCGTTTGCAGTTGTGATGTTTTTAAACCCTGTCTCAACGGCTTCCATTATTTGCTCTCTTTTAGTCATGATACCTTCCTCAGACTTATTACTAAAATGCCTGCTTCCTCGTGGAATGTTGCAACTTCGTAATTTTCAGAGTTTATCGTAATCGTGTCTCCCTTCTGTAAATTGGGGAGGTCTGCTTGTTTTGCGTAAAGTGTATAATCAGTTACCTCAATCGGAACATCGAAAACGAACATAATTTCATAGGGTTCTACAAAAATGCCTGAATAGTTTTCACTGTCATAGGTGAATGTAGTTGCAAACTCGTCAGTATTAAACAGCTTATCTAAATCGTTTAGAATATCGTCTTTCAGTGCCATAATTATGTGAGGGGGCAGTTAGCCCCCTCCCTCCTATTTGCTCTTGTTTTTGTCATCTTTCTTGCTTTCGTCTTTAGGCTTGGATTCAACTATTGCAGCATGTCCGGTTAAAATCAGTTCTCGTGCAAGAGCTTCTTCTACTGTCACAGTTGCACCGGGGAAGTAATCTTTACCTTTGATGATTACGCCCCTGAGGACTTTAATTTTCTGCATCTTAGGCTTCATACCCTTACCTCCTATTAAAAGTTTAACAGGCATTCTGTTTTAAAGTGGGCAGGGGAACATCCCCCACCCACTCAGTCACCATTTTATGAATTTTATGAAGTTGCAGCATCTTTAATAACTGCGAAAGCAGCAGGATACCTCACGCCTATATCCACATCCTGGAAGAGGGTCACGGTGATGATTCCGCTCTTGCTGTTGGTGTATGGGTCAACAACAATATCAAGCACGCCCCAATGAGCTATCAGAAGTTCATCCCATTTCCCGAAAAGAATTGCGGAAAGATTGCTTCCAGTTCCTTTCGTAAGATTGGAAGGCACACAGTTAGTCACAAGGGCATTGTAACCGTTCAATCTATTGTCTTCGCCCCAAATAAACAATGGATAACCGGAGACTTTTGGAGTAACCTTCAGATAGCCCCTGACTTTCGCATTCGTTACATAGGCAAGAGTTCCTATATCTGCGTTATCCACAGCCACCTCTGTTTCGAGCTGGACTATATGACTCCAAGTAGGATTACCTCCATTTGTGCCAATAGAAACGACATTTACACCTGAAGTATTGAGCAATCCAGTAGGCTCACCACTTGAACCAGAGCCGTTTATAGCTGCAGTCTCTACACCGATTGCAATATTGGATATGAGGTCATCCTTTATCAGCTGTTCAACATCCATTGAGGTCTGATTGAGCAAGTTTCTTGTGTAATCCATAGTCCCCGCTATAGTCTTGGGGGACAGGGTTATCTTGCCAATCGTGAGGTCGGTTTCAGTGGGAGCGTTGCCCTCAGTTACCCAATAGACAGTTCCAGTTGCGGTCTTTTTAGGTATATCCACATTCCCTATAAGATTCCTGAGGATTCTTGCACCTGCTTTGGAAAGCACTAACTTGTTTTTGAGCATATCTATGAAGTCAGAAGTGAGTAGTTTTGTCTCAACAGCACCCGCAGCGGTTGTGGTTGTTACATCACGGGTCAGAACTTGCACGGGAACATAAAAGCCCCTTGCAGGCTTACCGAACTTCTTTTCGAGCTCCTCGTGTATTTCTCTCTCGAAGCCGTCCACCAGTTTCCCGTTGTTTCTTACGGCTTGCTGTATCGCTCTGAGCAGGGAGTATTCTTTTATCTCTCTTTCATTCATATCAACCTTAAGGGGCAATGCTATAGGTTCAGCTTTGATTTTCTCCAGCACATACGCTCTGAACTCTTCGAGAGATTTGCCTTCGTCTATGAATTTCTCGGCATCTTCGAGCATGTTAAACTCTCTGCCGAGCCTGTATATCTCCTTTATCTCTTTTCTAATATCCTCTGATTTGTTTTTGAGGTCTTTGTCTTCCATTTTTCTTTCCTCCTCCTTTTCTGTTTTTTGTTCTATAACTGATATATCAACATCCTCATTCTTTTTACGCCCCACACCAACGCTGATGTCAGCGGGGACTGCAACAAATGAGATTTCAAGCGGTGTCCATCTATCGATAAGGTAAACAGGGACACCGTCTCTCTCTTCGAGAAGCTTTGCTGAATGTATCTGGTATCCCACAGATACATTCTTGCGGATGCCATCCCTGACATCCTGCAAAACTTCCCGCGCGAGAGAATTCTTAGAAAAACGCACTCTGGCTCTCCCTTTTCCTTCAGAGAGCCACGCATTCTCCACAACTCCAATTAACCTGTTCGGGTCGTGCTCCAGCAATAAGGGAGCACTATTTTTCAGATAGCTCCAGTCTATTGCCTCTTCATTATGCGAAAGCACCTCTATACCAAAAAACCGCTTGACTTCCTGCTCTGAACTGAAAGATAACTCCAGCACATCTTCTCTGTTCTCGATTTCCCTGACTTCTGCAATCTGAAAGTTTCTGTATTGCATATCCTTCACAACTGGAAGACTTTTCTCCTCTTTCTTGCCTAATTTTTCGTCTATTTTCTGTAGCAGTTTATCCGCAGCTTTAACTATATCACCGTGACCTTGCTGAGCTGCCCTTGTCTTTGCAGCGATCACACCTCTGCGATAGATTTTTCCGTTTTTGCCGAACGGATATTTCCAATGCTGCTTGGTTTCCTCGTTCTCCACATCAGGGTCGTAGCCTAAAAACCACTTTTTGTATTCTTTCCAGCCACCTTTTTCTAATAGTTTGTTCCCGTCATCAGCCGTGAAGCTCCAGTCACTCTCTGCATCTATCTTACCCTGTGAGATTAATTTCAGGGCATGCTTATATCCTGTCGTATTAAGTTTTACAGCCATATCTGCACCACCTCCTTCATTTTGTTTCTGTCGAGAAGTAAAGCCCCTTCTCAGCAAGGAGCTTTTTCTCGTTTTCTATTTCTTCAAGCAATTCCTCTAAGTCTCGCCCTCTGTTAGCAGCAAGCTCGGTTCTGGATATAAGACCAGCACTTAGAGCCAAGATGTTTGCATTCACATCTTTCAAAGGGTCAACCCAATCCCATCTACGAGGATGCCAACTGGGGGCATTGAATTTGTCAAACTTGCCCGCAGGTAGATTAATCAAGCCGAAATTAAGACAGTGCTTTAACCACCTTTCGAATACAGGTTGACAAAAAGTATTTATCATCCACGCCTGTATGGATTTCCAAGTCTCTCTTTCTTCGAGTGAGCCTGCTCGTATGCTTGAATAATTCACGCTTTCAAGGTCTCCACTCAGGGAATGATAACTCACATTCATGCCTGCTGCGATTGTTCTCAGCTTTGCTTTGATAAATTCGGCAAAAGTAGTAGGGGGATGTTTAGGGTCAAACATTTCGAGCTTTACGCCTGCAGGTAGCTCCTCGAAAATCCCGGGTTCTACTTCTCTCACTAACGCCTGTTTTTCCTCTGTTTCAGTGAATTCGTCTCCTGACTCGGTAACATAAAATCCCATTTTTGAAGCGGCAATGCGTGCAGCAATCAATTCCGCTTCTTCGTATGCGTCGAGATGTTTTAAATCCAAGATTGCCGTAGTAAACCAGGGATAACCCCTTACCTGTCCAGGGCGTTCTGGTATAAAAGCAAGAAAAGCCTCATCTGCAGAAATCCTTTTGCGTCCGCTCTGTTTATCCTCTTTAATCCAATACGCAACTGGCTTATTCCACTTGTTTACTTCCACCCCCATTATAACTTTATTGCCATTGTCGAATTGCTGATTGTAATTGACATCTATGATGTCTGCTTCCAAAACTTGTATAGCGAATTTGAAAGAGTTTGAATAACCGGGTATAAATCTGACAAACACCTCTCCGTCCCTTGCCACTGTTTCTATAAAAATCCTCTGTAAATCTACCCAACTGTATAATCCTGTTACATCACACTCACCACGCCTTGTCCATTTACGCCATGCCCTTTCAATTAAATCGTTCGCAACCTTGTCAGGTTTGCCGTTCTGGTCTATTACTTTCATCTGTAACAGAATACCTTGATGTCCCACTACATTTGTGGATACCAGCTTGATGTATTTTTTGACATAATCGTTGTTCTGAAATAAGTCCCTTGCCCGTGCCTTTAATCTCGGTAACCCTGCTTTTAAGTCTTCATTGATACTCCTCAGCTCCTGTAGCCACATGTAAACAAAACGATTTATGTCTGCAGCATCAAATCCTCTTTTCTTTTTCCTTTCTCTTTTTTTGCGTTTAAAAATGTCAAACAAGCCCATTTTACCTCAACCTCGTTTTAATAACATTCGAAATACCCAATCCCTTTCTGAGCTTCTCCGCTTTCTTTTCTCTCGCCACTTCCTTCTTGAGATAATCTCTCAATGTGATAAGTTCTTCTACACTCCTATATCTCAGTGACCTTCCTGCTATCTGATATTCAAGTTGTTCTTTAGAAGCAGTGCCTCTTATAACAGCTTCGACTGCTTCAAGGGCTTTCTGTGCTTCTGAACGCCCATCATAAGTAGTTTGGTCAAGGAAATCCACAACTTCGAGAGAGCCCTCACTTACTTTATAACGCTCACCATCTGCTTCACAGAAAGCGTAATACCAGTAAGTGCCTGCTGTGAGTGCGTCAGTCTCCGTTGCACTGAAAGTAATTTTGTATCCTGTTCCGTTTGCTGTAGCTGTCTTCTCAAAAGCCGCAGGTCCCCTGAAATAATACTTAAGCGTGTAATCTGTAGCAGGATACGACGCAAAGCTTTCTTCCCATTCTATTGTTTCACCTTTAATAATTTCTTTAGGTTCATTCATAAAGCACCCTCCTTATTTCAAACCCCGCCATACAAACGAGGTCTTTTTCTGTCTCTGTTTTTTAATTCGTTGAATTCTGTTGATTGCCTGCTCAGGGGGTTGTGTCTGTGGTGTCTCCTGTTCTTTGCTCTGTTTCTCTATTCGCTTGCTCAGCTTTTGCAGATTGGGGTCTAAAATATACCTTGCCGCTATTGCATATACAGAACAGTCAAGCACCTCATTGCGATCACGAATCTTTTTCCATTCCCGTGTAGGAACGCCTTTTTTGAATCTGGTAATCATCTTTTCAGCTGTAAGTTGCATAAAGAACTCCTCAGGCAAATGCATAGGGAAATGGATATAAGCTCCCCCTGGTTCTGTAATTTGCATTCTCGAAAACAAAAGCTCTTTCGCTGTGTCAACACCTATCAGGAAAACAGGCACTTTCGCTTTATTGCGTCTCGATACTGAATAGACAATAGGCAAGCCCTTCTGACTTGCTCCCTTGATTGCAAAAATTCTTCTGATAGATTTACCCTTGACAAAATTGTAAACATTTTGCGTATACGAACCTGAGTCGATTGCAGTGCAGGCAATCTTCATTACGATACCTTTTTCGTGCGTGAAATCTTTAGATAGGTAAATGTCAAGCTGTTCCCACACCGCAGGCTCTATAACATTGCCGTAAAAAGTTTTCCAATCTATCACCCACGCCTCGTCATTTTTACCCCAGCCCCATACTACGCACTCAAGTCTGTCTTTCTGAACATCAACGCCTGCAGTTAATACCAATACGCCATCAGGGACTTCAGCACGATAGGCTTCTTTTCTTGCCACCAGTTCGTGTGTTTCCACCACTTCTCCAATATCTTCCCAAGTTTCCGCCAAGACCGTATTAACGAAAACCTTTAATTTTTCAGGCTGTTTCTTTACTTCAAAAAATTCTCTGACAAGGTCAGGAATTTTCACCCAGGGGGAATAGAGGGCATTTAACCAGAAGCCCGCCACTTTAGGTTTTTCTCTCTCTGCCCGCCACTCTCCGAACCTGACTGCTTTTAACCTATCTGCTTCATTCCATTTCGTTTTACAGTTCTCGCATACATAACCCGCCGTTTCGGGGTCTCCGTTCTCCCATTGCACATTCTTCCAATACAAAACCTGATAATGTTCACAATAGGGGCATCTTGCGTAATATTTTCGCCTGTCTGAATGCTCGTATTCCTGCTCTATGCGAGATAAGCCCTTTAAGGTTGGTGTAGAAGCCATAACAATCTTTCTGTTCCAATAAGTCATAGTTCGCTTAATCGCCAACATAATAGGGTCTCCCTCAGCTCCTGCTGAGAAAGGAAATCTGTCCACCTCGTCCATTAACAAAATTCTGACAGGTTTTGCAGCAAGAGAAGCAGGGGAATTCGCTCCAGCAAGCAGAATATAGCCTCCAGGGAATACTTTACGCAACTGTGTGTTATCTGGATTTCTCGAACTGAAATCGAATTTTTCAGATAAGCAAGGAGTATCTCTCAGCAATGGCTGTAATCTTGTCTTTGAAAAATCTTTTGCAACTTCGATTGTGGGCAAGACTACAAAAATGGGGGAAGGGTCTTGCTCTATGAAATATCCAATCGTGTTTAGAATTATCTCCGTTTTTCCCACCTGTGAGGAGGTCATGATCACCACTTTTTCGATTGTGGGGTCGGTAATTGCGTCCATAATGCCCCTCTGATATTCAGCACGCTCGGTATACCAGCGACCGGGCTCGGCACTTGCTTCTGGAGACAACACTCTTTTTCTGTCAGCCCATTGTGATAGACTCAATCTGGGAGGAGGTTTGAGAATATCTACACTCTGTTTGAGAATCTCACGCACTTGTAGTGAAGTCATCAGGCTTTACCTCCCTTAATTCATTCAAAGCTTCGTGAATTTCCTGCTCCAAACGGGCTTCGAGGGCGTTCACATCTGTATAGCTGATTAAGATAGGTGCCAGCTTTTTCGGTAAAACAAGCAATTTCTGTCTGAAATTCACAAGCAAATTTGACCACACTTTTATCACTGCTTTAGTTTCTACAAGTTCGCCCTTCATTTTTTTGACCATGAGCTCAATCTTGTCGGCACTTGCCTTTGCAATTCTGATTTTTTCTTCCATCAACGCTGAGCTTCCGCCAGCTCGTGCAAGCTCCTGATAATACTTGACAAGCTCTTTTGTAGCTTTAATAAACCAGATTTGTCCCTTAACAGGTGCATGGACTTTCTTTTCTTTTGCTAATTGCCTGTATCTCCGTGTAGTGATACCGAAAATGGGCTCTGCAACGCTACTTAAATTCACTTTGAAATCCTTTACTTCAGACATCGCTCACTCCCTCAGAAATGAAGACCTTCCAAAACCGTAAAACTGTGGCGGGTTTTCGCAGTCGGCGGGCCCATCGCAAAGCTTGTCTTAATAAGGACCCATCAACGCATTTTCGCCAACATCCAGTCAATTCTCCTCCCCAAGTTTTTAATCATGAATTCCTCAGCTTTTTTGTGAGCTGCATTCCAAATTTCGGGATGTTGAATAAATGTAGTCATACCCGGGCCTAACAATCTCTGCACGGGATATCGTCCCACTCTCCTTCCACCTATAACCTTCCTGATAAACACATGTGGTCTCCCACCTGCATGTTGAATAAAAGCATGAGGGATTAATACTCGTCTACCACGCAAAACTTGAGCACTGACCCCTTTTCTGGTCTGACGCACAGGGTAATGAATCAAACTTACTCCTTTTCCTCCTTTAGCAACTAAAACTGCATACAGTCTTGAAGGTGTAGCTCTCTTAATCGAAAAAGCTCTTTCTCTGAGATAAGAGGCTTTAATTGCATATCGTTCTCTTATTTTTTTAACTAAAAAACTTTTAGTCTGCTTAGCAGCATCGTTCAGTGTTCTAACCATAATCGTGTTTAATTCTTTCTTGTTAAAAACCCTTCTAAGCTCCTCAAGCCCTTCAAATTTAATTTTTAGGTATTCAGGCATCGTGGATATAAATAAACAATAGGGTTCGAACAAACAGGTAACACAGTGTTACTTACAAAGAAAACCCCCAAAGGTAACCTTTTTAGGGGTTTAATGCAGTATGCTTAATTTAATAATTTTATGTTGAAATAGGGATATGCCTTAAGCTTATGAAAAAATTTTTACTGTTGTTATTCTTCTGTATCTTTCTCCCCAGTTTTCTTTTCCCTGTAATAAGCCCATTGATTTTCTTTGTTGATGCCAACCAGTTCATACATAATTTTTTTATATCCAGGAAAATCTATGTCATCTTGCTTCAAATCTCCTGTATTTAAAAAAAGAGCAGGATCTATTGTAACGGGCATAGAAAAATAAACAGCTGAAGGCGGATACCCCTCCCATTCCAGGATTAATCCTTCTTTACAACCATCCAGCATGATTAGCAAATATTTTGTTATTCTTTGTTTACCCATAATAGTTCTCCTTTATAGACTATATATCTTCCAGACCGATTAAAAGAGTTTCTTTTTTATTATAGCCTACATCTTCAGGCACTTCAAGCACCTGATAAACATTGATTGACCTTATACGATAGCCTTTATCTCTCAATTCTGATAATCTGATTCTGAGTGATAAATATGACATTCCTGTCAGCTCCTGCAACTTCTCTGTGGTAATCACTCTCCTTGTTCTGTGTAACTCTTTTAATACTTCTTTCAATCGTTCGATTTTCTGTTTGTTTTTGAATTCTTTTGAGAAGTAATAAGTTTTATCTTTCATTTGCTTCAAAATAAATCTTCCCCCTATAAATATGCCCTATTTTTTTGATTTGATAATTCGAGAGTAATTCGTATATATCAAACCTATCCACACGGTTATTCTGCGTTCTACCTATAACAAGCCATATTCTTGAAAACGGGAAATTCCACTTAATGTCTTCGAGTTTCAGGAGCTTACGCCTTACATTGGTATCTTTCGTAACCTGAACCCATAAGGTCTTTTCGTTGGGCTTTATGGCAATAATATCAATGCAGTTAAAAATATCATTCGATTGAGAGAAAATCTTTTTTTTGCCTGTCTTATCTGTGAATTCTCTGAACGAGTATTGAGTGAGATGGACTGTGTAACCATATTTTTTTAAAATTTCAGCGATTCTTTTTTCTAACCGCCTGCCCGTTTTACGCCTGCTCATCTCTCTCCCCCTTTGTTTCATCAATAGGTTCATAGTCTGCACACGCATCCATCCACCATTCGTCTACTATTATAGTTAAATCTTCTCCAACCATTTCTCCCGTCAAAGCACATACCCATACACGACCCAACTCATTACGCCCACCCAAAACCCGATTTTTACAGGTTTCACAGGTTCTTTCCTGCTTCATCTCTCTCCTCCAAATACCCGTGTTCTTTTAGCCATAGCCATAAATGGGCGAGGGCGTTAGAGAGTTTAGCGTCTTCTTCTATTATCCATTCTTCGCCCACAGGAGTTTCGTATTTAACCCATATCCAAGGTTGTCCTTTATCATCCTCTCCTCTTTCAATAGTGAGATAATACAAATGAATTACATTGTCTCTTGTTTCTATATTAACAGGCAACTCCCCCAAAATTTCTTCGGCAAGGGGAGCTTTAACAAAATCTACAATATTCGCAGGAAATCTGAATTTGTAATCCCAAACTGATAGATAAAGAAGTGAATATTTTTTGAATACAGGGGCATCAGGATTGACAAGAGGGTCAGCAAAATGTTCATCTTCTGGGCTTGTGTCAATATCCTCAAGGCGATATTTTACCCAATAGAATCCTCCGCCACCCTGAGGAAACCCCGCCTCTTTCAACTTTTTAGCGAGGTCTAATGAAACAACATATTTCTCAATCATCTTTGCCCTCCTCTAATAAATATTTATGTTCATAAATATTGCCGATAACTTCTATATCGCTTGCATGGAAATAGCCCAGCTCTCTCAGATTCTCAATAAACCAACAGCCCAATCGCATAAATACTTTGCCAATGCCCCACGGGGTTTTTATTATATCTCCCTCATATATCTCTTTCCCATTCCTGTCTTTGAGACCTGTGTATTGCATAATCCCTTTTACAACCTCATTCCACTTTTCTGAACCATAATCATAAGATAACCATTGCGTATAACCATCGCCTAAGGGATATTCTACTAATATATTTTTTAATTTGCCTTCACCATCAAAATCCATTAAATGAATTGGTAAGATTTTGGGCTGACTGCCTATCAATTGTATACATACTTTAAACTTTATCTCTCTCATACCTACCTCCCCATTAACTTACGCCAATGGTTCCAAGCATTATTTATTTTGGGTCAGGCAGAATAATCCCCTCGTCAGCTTCTACGGGGTCGCACAATACCATTAAAGTTTCATCATTATTACGCCAGATATATCCCATATAACCGAGTTTAATGTTGTAGCGAGGGATGAGTTTGCCTATATGCACCTTGATATAATGCCCTTTATGCCTGAATCTTACATACTCTCCCTCTTCTCCTATTACTTCCCACCAAAATTTTGAGGTATACATATCTACACCTCCTATGGTGAAGCGGGTGGGTTGGGATCTTGCCATTCTTTATCACTATCATCCAGCTTTTTGTATTCAGGCCATAATCCAAGATGACAAAGCAATCCTATAACACCATAATTCGCAAGGTCTCTCCAAGTATCTTCAACAGGCTCATTTTGAACTTCACGGTTCTCCAGTAATAATGTTCCCAATCGCTCAATCTTATCATTCGCTCTGACCATGACTCCCAACTCACCGAAACGGGCGATATTACCAGAACCGTAATCAAGTTGTTTTTGAACGAAGATAAGATAATTAACGAGCATTTGACTAAAGAAGTCCTCTACCACCTGCCAGGATTCATCATTGAGTTGATAAACATAATCTTCAAGTTTTTCTCTTATACATTCCCAATGATAATCAAGTTTTTTTAATCTGCCCATCATTCCCTCCTTTTTTTATCATTTTTTCTACCATATCCATTAACTGTTCGCTCGATTCCTTCCACCCCCAATATTTACGCCACTGTTTTACTAAAGAAAACCACTGGGGGCGGGGAACTTTGTTTTTGATTAAAAACCTCACAAAAGACTCAATGGTCGTAATTTTTCCAAAATCCACCTTAATCGGCTCCTTAACATTCACAAGCCAATCCCAATTCTTTGCAATCGCCCACAGTCCTGGAAAACCGTTCGCAAATAGCATGATTCTATCTTTGTGTTTAACTATATGCTCAAGTCCAGCTTTCACTTTTAACCAGTCATTTTCACACTTAATCAGAATCTCGTTGAGTGCCTCCTGGTCGGTTTTACTTCGTAGGGTTTTTCGTGGGAAACCTAACTCGTGCAGGAGTTTTAAAATCTCGTCTTTAACAATGATAAAATCAATCGATTTTTCTTGCTCTATAATAGAGTGTGTATTATTATTTATATTCTCTTTCTCTTTCTCTTTCTCTTTCTCTTTCTCCCTGTTACTTTTGGATGTAACTTTATTTTGTAACTTATCATTGTAACTTTCATTTGTAACTTTTGATTGTAACTTTTCACGATATTTTTTCTGTCTCATATATTCTGATTGATATTTAAGCCAATTTAGGATAATGATTTCATTGTTATCAGTGACTTTGATTCTTTCAGTTTCAATCAGTCTTTGTTTCGCTCTTTGCCACAGCTCATTATCAATATTTAAAATCACGCAAATTTGTTCATCGGTTAAGCCACATCCAGGGGCAAGCCTGATAATACCCTCATCACCATAAGCACTATCGCCTGCAAGTGTAAGCAAATCAATCCAGATGCCCCGTATTTCGGGAGGCTCTTCTCTTATGGTGCCTCTTAGCCATTTATCTGCATAAATTTTTACCCAGGTGCGTCTTCCCATTATTTCCTCCTATTCGTCCACATCATCTGAATCTCCTGGAATCAGTTCTGTAGCTTTGCGTAATGCTTCTTTAATTTCATCAGACAGGAAATCAGCAGGGTCATAGAATCGATAATCTATGTCGTGTTCATA